>WOR8_10002687_pt1 | contig 17486 bp, 15 predicted proteins | sample DeeMarSeWOR38_10_FD_19890 | JGI IMG/M metagenome (IMG submission 19890)
ATCAACAATCCCGCTAAAATATAGGCATACTGCAAAACGTCGATCTTTTGTTTGTCTTTCAACAAGACAACCAGTCCGGCGGCAGCCAGGGCGGAGATGAACAACACGGACAGCAGATAGTAATCCAGCCCTGGGAGCAGTCGCATCAGCAGATACTTTAAGCCCAGATTAAAGCTTTCGTAAGGGTTTTTCAGATAAACCGGTAAAAAACCTGAAACTTTACTGCCAACGCTCAAGAAGGGCAGATAAAGAATACCGATGGTGGTCGCAAACGTCAGCAGCCCCTTGATTCTGTCGCCACGATTTAAAAAGGCCGCCAGCAGGAGGGCCGGATACAACTTAACCGCCGCCGCGAGGGCCAGCATGATAACGCCGGGGATTTTTTTATGGATGGCAGATAAATACAAGGCCACCACCATCAAGAAAACCGTGAGCCCCTCCAGATGCCCGCTATAGGCAATTTCAAAGATTACCAAGGGATTCCAGGCGTAGACGATGACCCGCGATGGCTCAAATCCGTGGCTTCGCAGCAAGGCGATGAGGGCGATCAGACTCAGCGTATCAAAAAAAACCATGATGGCTTTAAATCCGGCAACACTGTCACCCGCCAGGGCGTAAAATAGTCTGAAGAAAATCTGGGCGCCTGCCGGGTAAAGGGTGGGGTAATCTTTGCGGTTGATGTTGGGAAAAATCCCTTCATCCCGCAGGACCGCCAGTTCTTCGGCGCCCGGCGCGTATTTATAGGGATTCATTCCGTTTTGCTGCACGCGTCCGTCCCAGATATAACGATACAGGTCCCTGGATAGCGTGGTGGGCGCTGAAGGGATGAGGCAGACTCTGAAAAGAATCCCGAATAAAACGATGATGAGGGCCAGGCTCCAGGATGCGTTCCGGGCAGGTAATCGTTTAATGATTAAAAAAACACCGGCCAAATAAAGGGCGGACGCAAACAGAAAGATAATGACATAAAGCTCAATGCCCGACAGCCCCGCAAATACAGGGCTGACCTTGTAAATTTTAAAATTAGCCAGATAGACCGGAGCAGACAGGGTCCCCAATCCGGTTATGGCAGCCGCAAGCGTCCGGGGTTTTAAACGGACTGTTTTTTTATGATTGGGATCTTCCATAACCATGTTTGACTGAAAGAAAAAAGACGTAGAAAAAACCGGCGGTGTAAATAAGCAGGAATGGGCTGACGAGGTATTTACTGAAAAAGAGAAACATCATAAGCCCGGTCAACGAATAAACCCCCAGAAAAAATTCGACCACGGATATGGCATTTAAAGGAATCGAATAGCGTTTGCCATGCCATGTATCTTTCTGCTGTTTGATGCCGTATTTGGGGGTTCGAATGAAACCGCTTTTTATATTTAAAAATGCTTCCAGCACGGCCTTGGTGTTGTTTACCGCAATCCCGGTTCCCAGGCACATGAGCAACGGCAGAAACTTGATCCGCCTTTTCCAATCTCTATAAAGAATCTTTTGAGAGAACAGGTACATGGTCGATGGTCCGCAGGTGGCCAGGCACAGCAGCGTAAAAATCATGATCGGAAACGCCAGGCTGTCGAAAAACCATTGCGAGTAAAGCATCGGGATGGAGGTGAGCACCACCAGAAGCATCATCGGATGGACCATGTAATGGGTCAGGTGCAGGAAGGCCTGAATTTTTACCAGAAGTGACGCATCTGATTTAAACAGCCGGCCAAGATTCTTTTTGGCGGTCTGGATTGATCCTTTGGCCCAACGATGCTGCTGGGACTTAAAGGCCGTGATGGTGACCGGCACCTCCGCCGGACAGACCACATCGCTTACAAATTTCAACCTCCAGCCTTTGAGTTGGGCCCGGTAACTCAGATCCAGATCTTCCGTGAGCGTGTCGGCCTGCCAACCGCCGGCATCTTCAATGGTGGTTCTGCGCCAGATACCGGCGGTGCCGTTAAAATTCATATAAAAACCGCTCCAGGCCCGGGATGCCTGCTCCACGCCGAAATGCCCGTCAATTCCCATGGATTGGGCCTGCGTCAGAAGAGAGTAGTCACTGTTGATATGTCCCCAGCGGGTTTGAAGCATGCCGATTTTCGGATCTGTGAAATACGGAATCGTTTCTTTCAGAAAATTGGGGCTGGGAATAAAATCAGCGTCAAAGATACCGACAAGTTCGCCTTTAGCCGTTTTGAGGCCTTCTTTCAGGGCGCCCGCCTTGAAACCGGTGCGGTTATCACGGTGGATATATGTAATATCAAAACCCTGCGCTTGCATTTGCCTGGCCGTGGCCTGGGCGATGCCCGCGGTGTCGTCGGTCGAATCATCCAAAATCTGAAGCTCAAGCAGTTCCCGGGGGTAATCAAATCGGCAGACCGATTGGATCAAGCGTTCAATCACGTAGCGTTCATTGAAAATCGGCAACTGAATCGTCACCCGCGGCCAATCATCAACGCCATGGTCCTTATAAAAATTTTTCTTGATTTCAGCATGCTGCCGCAGTGCGGCGGGGCGTTTGAGGCGATAAAAAATCATCAGCAGATAACAGTTCATGCCGTAGGTAAACAGCGATGCCAGGGCAAACAGATAAACTACCAGCCAGACGTATTGAATAATGTCCGCCATAATTCAATTAGAAGTTACTGGTGGATGACGTTGTAATGTGCTGAATAATTTTTATCTTTTTATCGCTAAGTCTTAAATTAGGATGAAAACCTACACTGCGGGAGTTGAAAATTATCGAAAGCGCCAGATTACTTCCAGTTTTGCGGGCCGCTTGTCCGAACAATCTAAGTATAATTAAACATAAACTCAATAGGGGATAGCCTGTATTTTCTTGCTATAAACACTTTAGCAATGGGGTCGCCCTGTTTGTAGCGTTAACGGTTTTTACCGTTTGCGAGCGATGATCGTTAGCATTCCGCTCTGCATATCAAAGGTTTCGATTTCAAACCCGACCATCAGCAAACTTTCCCTGGTCCATTCAGGCGGGATACGCAGTTTTCGGTAGTAGCTTTTTTTCATCAGCCACTGGTCGTCGGTTCTTTCATAAACAATATCATGCACCTTCACATGTTTTTTTTCGTATTCCAGAAAGCAAGTAAAGATAATATTTGCTTCACTTCTGACCGGGATAAAGCGTGCCAGGTTCTTCATTTCGACGGTCAGGTCCCTAAACGAGATAACCAACCGGCCGTTTCTCTCAAGCGCCTGGTAAACATTTTCAAATAAACCTTTAACATGTGCCGGGGAATCAAGATGGGTAAGCGTGTCGCCCATGCACACAATCAGCTCAGATTCTTCCGGACCGTGTTGGCGGAAATTGAGCAGGTCATCTTCGACCGTATCAATCGGCAACTTTCCGGCCATTTTTTTCAACTCCGCCAACAGGTCGCGGCTGGTATCTATCGCAATGACCTTGAATCCGGCTTCGGCCAGGGGGATTGACTGAAAACCGCATCCGGCCCCCAGGTCCATGGCGGTAGCGGAAAGCACCGGTTGGATGCCGTGGTCAAGAAAATACTTGCGATTGTCTTCCAATTTGAGGTCGAATCCGCCGAGCATCCATGAATAATAGGGGGCCAGCAGGTTGTCATAGTGAGTTTTGGCGTTGACCATCGCGGTGCCTTTCGCGGCTTATGATTTAACCACGAAGAGCACGAAGTTCACGAAGGAATAAAATATTGCAATAAACGTCAGCTGCAGGATTTTGTACTTATGATACAACCTCGTGCCCTTCGTGGTTATATTGAAATTGAACTTATTAATATCATCGTTGCAGGAGCTCTATTCGTCTCGCCAGGATGGATGCTGTCTGCTATCGGATTTCTGAGAGATAAAAAAATGGTGTCGGTGTCTGCCTTTGGGGCCAACACCGAACACCATTTTTGAAATTCACCTGCGGCGGTTTATTCACCACCACCGTATTTAAAGGAGAGATTTACCCGGGCGCGAAATGCCGCCACTTTGCCGTTTTCAACTTTCATGTCCAGCTTGGAAACCTCTGCAACTCTCAAATCTCTAAGGGTTTGGCCGGCTTTTTCGACGGCATTCTTGGCAGCTTCCTCCCAGGAATTTGGGCTACTTCCCACCAATTCAATAACCTTGTAGACACTGTCAGCCATGTGTTGCCTCCTTTCTCGGTGCGCGTCACAGCCGCGCAGCTTTTTTGGTTCCCATTTCAGCAGTGGTCGGCTGCGGATATTCCTTCCACTGCCCCTTTTGTCAAATCAGGCCAATAACATTGCGAGTATTAGAAACGTTTGATGCTTAAACAAAGAATAAGATAACCGAAAAGTACTAGGGTCAATTGAAAGAAGAGATCATACTCAATTCCGGTCAGTCCCGACTGTCCACGTTGAATTGAATGCTGAAAACCCGGAAAATAATCGAGCATACCCGTTAACCTAAACAATGAAATGGTCAAAGTCAAGCTTGAAAATAGTGCTTGCCATTGATGGAAATCCTTTATATTAGTACCAGTTTACAAATATAGAAAGGTGGAGCTGGATGAAATCTGAGACTTCGATCAGCAGATCGATACCTGATCTGTCGATAGACATTGATGACGTTTGCAGCGTTATCCTCACCAACCAATTGCCAAGCGGCGAAATTCCGTGGTGTCAGGGTCAAAAAACCGATCCCTGGGACCACGTTGAAGCCGCCATGGGACTCAGCATCGGTGGGTATCTGCGCCAGGCCCGCGCGGCTTTTGAGTGGATGCTGCGCAACCAGAATAAAGACGGCAGCTGGTTTTCGGCCTATATGCAGGGGAAGCCCGAAGACAGAACCCGAGATGCCAACATGAGCTCCTATATTGCGGTTGGCGTGTTTCATCATTATTTGATCACAGGCGACCTGGATTTCTTGAAACACATGTGGCCTGCCATAAAGGCAGCCATCAATTTTGCGTTGCGTCTCCAAACCGCTGACGGAGAGATCTACTGGGCTATCAGTCCAAAAGGCAAAGTCGATCCGATGGCGCTTTTAACCGGTTCCAGTTCTATATACATGAGTTTGAAATGTGCCCTGGCGATTGCCAAAATATTGGGGCGCCAGGAGCCTTTCTGGAAAGCCGCTTTAAAACGGCTTGAAAAAGCCATTCGACACAAGCCTCATTTATTCAACGTTGCCAAATCCCGTTATTCCATGTACTGGTTTTATCCGATTTTAGCCGGTGTTTTGACAGGCCGGGATGCCCAGGCCCGCATCGATAAATACTGGAAAAAGTATATCATCGAGGAGCGCGGCGTGCGCTGTGTCCATGACGAACCCTGGGTGACCATTGCAGAGTCATCAGAGCTGACCATTGCACTGGCGGCAATGGGGAATGTCGAACTGGCCAAGATCGTCTTCAGCTGGATCGTTGATTGCAGATATGATGATGGGTCGTACTGGTGCGGCTTTACCTGCCCGGATATCACTGTCTGGCCGGAGGATAAAATTACCTGGACCAACGCCGTTGCCCTTATGGCCGCTGACGCCATTTACAACCTGACGCCTGCCGGACAATTTTTCAGCCATGAGTTCTGGCAAAATCTGGATTTCGTGCTTTCGTGATGCGTTCGCCTCAGGCGGAATGCCACAATACGCCAAAAAGACGAGAAAGACACCGATAGCAATCCGAGATCAGGGTGGATATTGCATTGCGAAGAGATCACCGTCCGTTCTATATCAAAAAAGCCAGCCTGAAGTTCCAGGAGTTTTACGTTCGCCACTTCATCCGGCCCCAGCTTGAACACCTTGGAGAAGGCTTCACCTTTATGCGGCCCTGGCACGTGGAGATATTTGGCGCCCCCATCGAACTGGGTGATTGCGTGAATGTGGTGGCCTCCTCCGACAAAAAGGTCCGGTTGGCCATCTGGTCGGATCAAAAGGGCAAGGGGCGCATTCGCGTCGGCAACTACTGTTTAATCTGTCCGGGCGTGCGGATCGGTGCAGCGGATGAAATCGTGGTCGGTGACAATTGTATGATTGCCAACAACGCCTACATCACCGATTCGGATTGGCACGATGTCTACAACCGCATCATCATGGGCAGAACCGCACCGGTTCACATCGCCAACAACGTCTGGATCGGCGACAGCGCCATTGTCTGCAAGGGCGTTGCTATCGGTGAGAACAGCATCATCGGCGCCGGTGCGGTGGTGGTGGACAGCATTCCGGCCGACTGCGTGGCCGCCGGCAACCCCGCCAGGGTCGTAAAACAGCTTGACCACGGGGAGGCCTTTACAACCAGGGCCCAATTCTTCTCGGACCCGGAAAAATTATTTCGGGGATTCGATCAGGTGGACAAGGAACTGCTGAAAGAAAATACCCTCCTGCACTGGCTGAGGTACCTCCTGTTCCCTAATAAAAAGGATTAGATGACAGATGTCAGAAGACAGATGACAGAGGGCCGGCCAAGAGCAGGCGCAAGGCCCAAGGCGTAGGGCATACGGCCAAGGATGCTATCTATTTTCTACCCCTTTGTTTTTCGCATTCAGACGTAATCAACTCAATCAACCAACTAAACCCCCCCGAGTGCTTGCTCGAGATCCTGTATCAGCGAATCCACATCCTCAACCCCGACGGACAGCCGGACCAGGCTTTCACTGATACCTGCTTTGGCGCGGTTTTCAGGGCTCAGGGCGACATGGGTGTTGGTGATGGGCTGATTGGCCAGGCTGGTGACCCCCCCCAGGCTGGTGGCAAGCTTGATTACCGCCAGCCGGTCCATAAAAAGCTTGGTTCGGTCGAAATCGGCGCTGACCTCAAAGCTGAGCATGCCCCCGAATCCGGTCAGCTGGCGTCGGGCGATGTTATGGTCGGGGTGGGAGGGCAGGCCCGGATAGTTGACGCTTTCTATTTTGGGGTGCTGGGAGAGAAAGGTCGCAATTCGCATGGCATTTTCATTGTGGCGCTGGATACGCAGATCCAGGGTTTGAATCCCCCGCAAGGCCAGAAAGGCCGTCATGGGATCCATGATGCCCCCCAGGATTTTGCGATAGGTCCACAGCCGGTCATAATGGGGCTGATTGCAGCAGGCAAACCCGGCGGTGATATCGTGATGGCCGCCGATATACTTGGTGGCGCTGTGAAGGACAATATCCACATCCAGGTCGATGGGGTGCTGGTTGACGGGGGAGGCGAAGGTTGAATCCAGCATGACCACGGCGCCTTTTTGATGGGCGGCCCGGGCCAGCGGCTTTACATCGGCCACCCGCAACAGCGGGTTGGTCGGTGTTTCCAGGTAAAGGACCGCAAGGCCCCTGTCAATTTCAGCCAGCAGCTGTTCAGTTTTCCAGCAGTTTACAAAAACGGTTTCCACATTGTATTGGGGCAGGACATCGTTTAAGAATTCAAAGGTGGCGCCGTAGATTTCGGGGGTGGCAACCACTCGGCTGCCGGATTGAATGTGGGCCATCAGGGCGGTGGTGATGGCCGCCATCCCCGATCCAAAGCCGAGGGCCTTGTCGTAACCTTCCATTTGGGCCAGTGCCTTTTCAACGGTCACCACCGAAGGGTTGTGCCAGCGGGAATAAATATAACCGCTGTGATGTTGCACCACATCGATGAGGTCATCCGAACACTCGAATTTATAGGTGGCCGTAAGATGTACCGGCGGAATAACGGGCTTTCCTTTCACTGAGTTATCTCCTTTTTAAAAGTATCCAATTGATTCCCCAAAGCATAATATGGATCAAGTTTAGCCAAGAAAGTATCTATTATCAAGATCGGGATTAAAAATCCTTGTTATTTTAATTCACAATCGACTGAGCGGCGTTATTAGAATTAATTTGTCAAAAAGGCGTAAAAATTCATTGACATTCATCTGACAAAACTATAAATAAAAAGACCGGTCGGTATATTGATATGCAAGAAAACAATATCCGATCTGTATGAACACCAAACACCAAACACCAAACACCAAACACTAAACCACCATGGCAACCAAAGGTACCCGGACACGTCAGAACATCATCGAACAATCCATGCAGCTTTTTTCCGTCAAAGGCTACTACAACACCTCTGTCAGCGATATCCTGGCGGCTGCTGACCTGACCAAGGGCGGCCTGTATGGTCATTTTGCCAGCAAAGAGGATGTCTGGTATGCCGTTTACGATCAGGCCGTTGTCATCTGGAAGGGCATTGTTTTCAAAGGGATACGCAACAATTCAGATCCATTGAGACGCATCGAGAAGTTTATCGAAAACGACATGCTGTACTATCTGGGCGGGGAGGTTTTTCAAGGCGGCTGTTTTTTTCTGAACATGCTCGTGGAGCTCTCCGGTCAATCCGCCTCCATGAGCAAACATATTTTACGGGGGTTTGTGCGACTGTCCGGCTTGATCCGCTCCTGGTTGGAAGAAGCCGATCGAAAGGGAATGCTGCGGGAGAATTTGGATTTTAAGGAAGTTTCTAATTTTATTATTATTTCATTAAACGGTGCAGCAGCCCTGTACATCTCCAGCCGCGACCGCAGTATCCTGGATCAAACCGTTCAGCAGCTGCGGTTTTATATTGGTCAATTAAGAAGGAATTAGTGTTTCGTATTTTGTGTTTTGGGTGTTGTACTGCAATGGCGGTAAAAATTCTATAGTTTTTTGTATTATCATATACAATTTCCCTGATGAATCCCAATCAATTGGATTCATCTTTTCTTAGATTATAAAAAATACCGACCGGTCTTTATAATTTATTCAGACATGAATAATTTTAATTACAGAGGAGGACATGATGGCATTTGATAATCTGCTTGCGGAGCGGACCACCAGGATGGGGGCGAGCGTCATTCGGGAAATACTCAAAGTGGTTGCCAAACCCGGGATGGTGTCCCTGGCCGGGGGAATACCGGCACCGGAAAGCTTTCCCCTTGAGATTATACAGGAACTGACCGAAATCGTGGTCGCGAAATATGCGTCGGGGGCCTTTCAATATGGCCCAACCGAAGGTTTCTGGCCCCTGAGGGAGGCCCTTGCAGACTATCTTGAAAATAGAGCCATAACGGCCAGTGCCGGTGAAATCCTGATCGCCAGCGGGTCCCAGGGCGTCCTGGATGCCGTCGGAAAGGTTCTGATCGACAAAGGTGACCTGGTGGCCGTCGAAGCCCCCACCTATCTGGGTGCGCTCCAGGCCTTCACCCCCTATGAGCCGGAATATGTCCGCATGGATACCGATGAACTGGGGCTGATACCCGGGTCTCTGGAAAGCGTCCTCGCCGGCGGGAAGGTAAAATTTATCTACCTGGTACCCACCTTCCAGAATCCCACCGGCAGAACCATTCCCCTTGAGCGACGCCGGGAAATTGCGGATATCATAAAAAAATACAATGCCTTGCTAATTGAGGACGATCCTTACGGCGCGTTGCGGTACCGCGGACATGACATTGCCCCCGTCAAAGTGCTGGCACCCGATCATGTCGTGTATATCAGCACCCTGTCCAAAGTCTTTGCTCCCGGTTTGAGAATCGGGTTTTGCCATGCCCCCGAGCAGATCAGAAAATGGCTGGTCATTGTCAAGCAGGGCATCGACCTGCACACCAGCACCTTTAACCAGGCCCTGGCGTCCGAGTACATCGCCGGCGGATTTCTGGAAAGGCATTTGCCGAAAATCATCGATTTGTACCGCCCCAAACAGGAAGCCATGCTCTCGGCTCTGGACACCTATTTCCCGCCAAATTTTACCTGGTCCCGGCCGGAAGGCGGCATGTTTCTCTGGGTCGAGGGCCCGCAAGGGTTCGACATGGAAGAATTGTACTGGAAAGCAATCGAACGCAATGTGGCCTTTGTGCCGGGAAAATATTTTTATACATCCCCACAGGAAGGCATCGAGACCATGCGGCTGAATTACACCAGGGCCGATGAGGAAACGATTGACAATTCGATCCGAATACTATCTGAAGTCATTCAAAGCTAAAATCGCTTTTTTCATTTTAAAAATCCGAAATCCGCAATCCGAAATCCAAAATACCAAAAGGGAGGCCCTGTATGGATGACAAAACGATCATAAAGAAATACGGCCAGCGGGTGAATTACAGCGATGCGGAAATGAAGCTGTTCGAGGAAGGCGGTCATCGCATCCGGCACCTGAAGAATTTGGCAAAGTCTGCCCCGCTTTATTCGATCCAGGCCGAAGTGGTTAAATCCCGACACTGCAATTCGGGGCATGAGGTCGGGCAAAAGCTCATCCTCGATGTGGACGGCAACCTCATCACCAAGCTATGTCCGAAAAAATTATGCGTCTATCTCGTGTCCCAGTTGACCCTGCCGGTTGCCATGATCAACGAAAGGCTCAGCGAAGGTTTGGAGCCCAACGATTTTCACTTCATGCGTTACGTCCGATGCCTGGATGCGGGGGTCGAGTGCCTCGGGTTCGGGGAAGTCACGGTGAAGGTAGGCGTCATCCCCAGAGTTTAGCTTTCATCGCCGGCTGACGGCCAGCTGATGGCTTTTAAACAGCAGTCCGCCGGCCAGGGCAATCAGGCTGCTCATCAGAAACAGGGTGAAAGAGCCGGTGATTTCGTATACATAGCCGTTGACGAAAAAGCCCACCATTAATCCCAGTCCGTAAGTCAGGGCATTGTTGACCGCCTGCCCCAGGGTTTTGGCCTTTTCCGGGGCCAGCTGATCGATATAAAGAATGCTGGCCATGTGGAAAGTGCCGTACGTGACGGCGTGCAGGATTTGGGACACCAGGATCAGCGGTGCCGACTGCAGGAAAAACAGGATGATCCATCTGGCGGCTGCTACCACAAAGGAGAAAAAGAGGACGTTTTCCAGGGAAAACCGGCTGAATATCTTATCCGATTTGATCATTACCAGGATCTCGGCCGTCGAGGCCAGCGCCCAGCTGAGGCCGATGAAGGTGGTGCCGTAGCCCAGATTTGCCAGATGGATGGAGAAAAAACCGTAATAGGCGCCGTGGCTGACGAGCATCAAAAACGCGCAGAAAAGAAAGACAATGACCCGCTTTTCCAGCAGGGAACGGGCGCCCGGGGCCAGCAGATCTTTCTTGGCGGCCTGGGTAGCGGGGATGCCAAGGGATATGATCGCCAGCATCAGTGAGCCCGCCAATATCAGAACCAGGATGATATCAATTGCATACAGATCGATGGCTTTTCCCAGCACCAGCACCATGACGATAAAGCTGATCGATCCCCAGGCCCTGATGCTGCCGTAGCTTTTTTTTTCGGCCCCCAGCACATCCATGGTGACGGCTTCCAAAAAAGAGATAATGGGGGCATAAAAGATTCCGTAAAAGGCGGTGATCATCAGCATGGGCCAGAATTCAGTGGTGAACAAGAACATGATCCAAACAGCCATGCTGCCAAAATTGCAGAGAATATAGATGGGCCGTCGCATGTCGAGACGGTCGGCCAGTGCACCCCAGACCAGCGGGAAGATGACCATGGCGACCGATCTAAGCCCCGATAGAAAACCGATCTCCAGGCCTGAAAACCCGATATGATAGCAATACAGGTTAAAGTAGGGCAAAAAAATTCCCAGTACGCCAAAGTAAATGAAGTACTGGGAACTGATGGTGAATTTTAATGACCGCCGCGTGTCCATATTCGCTGCCTGGTGAAAAACCATTGAATTTGCATATAATCGCGGCTGGAAGCCGCTCCCACGAGCTTTCGAGATCCTGTGTGAGCGGCTTCCAGCCGCGATTAGATTGGTGTAACACTACCGATCGGTTAATTATAATCTAGTACCAGGCTTTTAGCAAAATCGGAAGCAATGATTGTTGTTTATTGCGGGATAGCTGCTAGCGATAGCCTCATATTCGTGGGAGCGGCTTTCCAGCCGCGAAGACTCCGGGATAGATGATGATCGCGGCTGGAAAGCCGCTCCCACCAGCCAGCAAATACGGCTGGATGCTCACTGATCAGGCTTCAATTAAGGGAGATGGTAAAGTAGAACAGCAAGGGCCCGGCAACACAGGGCCCGGAGCGTGATGAAGTTTAAAATCATCTCAAAAAATGGATTTTGGTTCAAGATCGCGGCGGGGGCGAGTTTTAAACCGGAGGAATACGCCAGTATTTTGAGGATTTAAAAGGAGGCACCAACAAAGATATTGAGCCAAAAGACTTTTTTGAGATGATTTTTATTCAACTTCAACGGTTACCTGCTTGGGTTGTTCCTCTTCAGGGCGGGGGATTTCAATTTCCAGCATACCGTCTTTGAATGTGGCTTTTATCAGATCGGGCTGAATGTTGTGGTGCAGCGTAAACGAGCGCTGAAAGGTGCCGTAGCAGCGTTCCTGCCGGTAGTAAGCTTCCGGTTTAATGTCGGTGCGGGCGAAGCGCTCGCCCTTGACGGTCAAAATATTATCTTTGACTTCAACCGCAACATTTTCCTTGCCAACCCCGGGCAGTTCCACTGCCAGGATAACGCCGGTTTCGGTTTCATAGATGTCGGTTGCCGGTCGCCAGGCACATACGTTCATTTCATCCGCCTGATCCCGGGAGGGGCCAAAAGAATCATCGAACAGGCGGTTGATTCGATTTTGAAGTTCGGCAACATCCCTGAACGGATCCCATTTTACGAGTGCCATACGAATGCCTCCTGATTATCTACCGTTGTTTTTCTCAAACTTAAGCATGGCTGTAGGGGTGTCAAGACGGGTTAATAGAATGTGAAAGTGGGAATGCGGAAGGGGGAAATTAAGCAGATCAGACGTTCAGCCACTTCTTTTCCGCATTGCGCATTCCGACTTCCGCTTTCCGTCATCTCTTTACAAACAATCGCATAGGTGTTATTTTCGATTCAATCTGAGAGTGAGAAGAAGCAAGCACCATAAACATTAGGAGCCGGAAATGGAGTATATCAAAATACGACTGTTAGATGACTTCGGTCAGATTGGTTCCAAATTCGAAAAAACCATCGAAGATATGTTTCGGTCGGTGAGGCCGGGATTCACCCTTGCCGAGCGAACATGGAAACCGCCGATGGACATGAATGAAACGCCGGAAGAAGTCATTATTGTGGCTGAGGTGCCGGGTGTGGACAAGGATGATCTGGAAGTAGAAATCAGCAGTAAAGCGGTAAGGATAAAGGGCAAGCGCTACGCCAGGCACTGCACCGACAATGCCACCTATCGACTTGCCGAACTTCAATACGGCGATTTTGAGCGGGTCCTGTTTTTGCCGTCTCTCATCGATCCGGAAATAGTATCCGCCGCTTATCAAAACGGGCTGCTCGAGATACGACTGGCCAAACAGCCGCCTGAGAGGATCCACAAAATACCGATTCAGGACGGGTAGGAAATGCGAATGCGGAAGGCGGCCTGCCCTGGCGCAACGGCTTCGCTAAAATACCACCAGATTGGGATGCCTGAGGAGCTCACATCATTTGTAAACGGTCATTTTGAAAAAGGTCTGGGCCAGGGAATGGGGAATGCGGATTTCGTCCTTCGGCCTGCGGGGAGGTTCGGATTGAAGAATAAGGAGAATATTCGATTGAATTTCTTCCCCCAGGAGATGACCGATACGAATCATAGAAAACGTAAGCTTTGAATTTATGAATACAAAGTAGATTGGGGGAGGAAAATATGGCTGATAAGCGGTCACCCGTGGAATTTGATGCCGATAAGGTACCGGAGATTCTTCCGATTTTACCGCTGTATGATGCAGCACTTTTTCCCAAAATGGTTTTACCGCTGGTGGTTTTGCAGGGGGAATCCGTCCAGCTGGTTGATGAAGCCATGGCCAAAGACCGTATCATTGGCTTGATGGTATCGAAAAAGCCGGAGGAAAAAGCCAAACCCGGCCGGGAAGATCTTGCCAAAGTGGGCACCACTGCCTTGATTCTCAAAATGGCCAAGACCCAGGATGATCGGACCCAGCTTCTGGTCCAGGGCATGAGCCGTTTCAAGATCAAAAGCTTTATCGAGGGCAAGCCCTATATGGTTGCACGCATCGACCTGCTCAAAGATGTCGAGAAAATGGACAACGAAACCGAAGCATTGATGTCGAATCTCATCGGGCAGTTTGAAAGGGTGGTCGAATTGTCTCCGGGCCTGCCGCCCGAGATTGCCCAAATGGCCAAAACCATCCAGGAGGCCGGCACGCTGGCTGACATGATTACCTCTACCATAAACTCCAGCCCCGAAGAAAAGCAGCAGGTCCTTGAAATACTGGATGTCAAATCGCGCCTGAAAGAAGTCACCCGCCTGTTGAACCATCAGCTCGAGATCCTGGAACTGGGTAATAAAATTCAAAGCCAGGTCAAGGGCGACATGGACAAGAGTCAACGCGATTATTACCTGCGCCAGCAATTAAAGGCCATTAAAGAAGAGCTCGGCGAAACCGATGAGGCCTCCGTCGAGATCGATGAATACCGGGCCAAAATCGATGAAAAGAATCTTCCCGAAGAAGCCCTTAAGGAAGCCAATCGGGAACTGGAGCGCCTGTCGCGTATGCATCCGTCTTCGGCCGAGTATACCGTGGCCTCGACCTACCTGGACTGGATTACCTCCTTGCCCTGGCATGACAGCAGCGAGGATAACCTGGACATCAAAAAAGCCCGTAAAATACTCGATGAAGACCACTTCGGCCTGGAAAAGCCGAAGAAGAGGATTATCGAATACCTGGCGGTCCGCAAACTGAAACCGGAATCCAAGGGGCCTATTTTGTGTTTCGCCGGACCCCCCGGAACCGGCAAGACCTCGCTGGGTCAATCCATTGCCCGGGCCCTGGGGCGCAAGTTCCATCGCATATCACTGGGCGGTGTGCGCGATGAGGCTGAGATCAGGGGGCACCGGCGAACCTATGTGGGCGCCCTGCCGGGCCGCATCATCCAGGGATTGCGACGGGCTGAAACCAACAACCCCATTTTTATGCTGGATGAAATTGACAAAGTCGGAAGTGATTTTCGTGGTGATCCCTCTTCGGCCCTGCTGGAAGTTCTGGATCCGGAACAAAATTTCTCCTTCTCCGATCATTATCTGGACGTGCCCTTTGATCTTTCCAGGGTGATGTTCATCACCACGGCCAATATTCTGGACACCATTCCGCCGGCACTGCGTGACCGCATGGAAGTGTTGATGCTGCACGGATATACACTGGATGAAAAGGTTAAAATTGCCCACCGCTACCTCATCCCTCGCCAGCGCGAAGCCCACGGTCTTAAGGCCAAACAGATCAAATTCACCATCGGCGCGGTCAAGCAAATCGTGATGGGCTACACCCGGGAGGCCGGACTGCGCAACCTGGAACGCGAGATCGCCAATGCCTGCCGCGGGGTGGCCAGCAAGATTGCCCAGGGCAAGTTGAAATCCGTCAACATCAGGATCGAAGACCTGCATGAATACCTGGGACCGGTTCGGCTGACCTCCGAAAGCAGGGTCCGCGTAACAACCCCGGGGGTTGCCACGGGTCTGGCCTGGACGCCGACCGGCGGCGAGCTGCTGTTCATAGAAGCCACCGCCATGAAAGGCAGCAAAGGGCTGACACTGACCGGACAGCTGGGGGATGTCATGAAAGAATCGGCCACCGCTGCCCTGAGCTTTGCAAGGTCGAATGCCAAAGAACTCGGCATTGACGAGGATTTTTTTGTCAACCATGACCTCCATATTCACGTGCCCGCCGGCGCCATACCCAAAGACGGGCCCTCGGCCGGGGTGACCATGCTCTCCGCCTTGACCTCCCTGCTGACCAATACCCGTATTAAAAAAGACCTGGCAATGACCGGTGAGATCACGCTAAGAGGACAGGTGCTGCCGGTCGGCGGTATCAAGGAAAAAGTGCTCGCCGCCCATCGCGCCGGCATTAAAACCATCATCATGCCGGAATTGAACCGCAAGGACATCGAAGATATCCCCAGGAAAGTCCAGAAAGACATTCGGTTTCACTTCGTCAATAAAATGCTGGATGTGTTGAAAATTGCGCTGGAAAGCAAAAAAAAAAGCATGCCGGCGAAGCGCCGAAAAAATAAATAGCAACCCAAAAAATACTTGAACCAATCGTTGCATACCAGGAGTTAATAAATTCCAAGCACCAAAAACCAAATCTCAAACAGATTCCAATGACCGAAATCCTAAATCCCAACCACTTGATTCATCTGCAAAAGTACCAGATCGTAACTTAAGGTACAACGTTAGCCGCAGCTAAGCTTAAGACCACAGATAGCGTTTTGGTCATTGGATATTGACATTTGAGATTTATTTGTAATTTGGTGCTTGAGAATTGGAATTTTGATGCTTCTTAACATCATGGGATATTGAAGATTTGTGGCAAAGGAACCTTAATTCCATTTTCATCGCACTCTCAGTGCGCCTAAGAACTCACTTTGTGCAGCTATTCTCAATCGGCATGCTAATAATAGTTTTTATTGGCTGTGCCGCAACCCATGGACCACCTCCCAAACGCCCGGCGGGCTATCCCAAACCGTATAAGGTATTCGGGAAATGGTACCAGCCGCTGCCGGACTCCAAAGGCTTTCGCCAGCGCGGGATCGCTTCCTGGTACGGGAAGGATTTCCACGGCAAAAAAACCTCCAATGGCGAACGCTATGATATGTATGCCATGACGGCTGCCCACAAGACACTGCCGCTGGGAACATACGTAAGGGTCCATAATCTTGAAAACGATCTCCAGGTGGAGGTGCGCATCAATGATCGCGGTCCATTTGTGCGCGGACGTATCATTGACCTGTCCTATAGCGCCGCCAAGCAGATCGGCATCGTCGGTCCCGGAACCGCCGGTGTTGAAGTGGTGGCCATGGGGACCCCGGTTGCCACCGACGGCGGCACCGGCCGGTCCTATGTGCAGGGAGACTATTACTCGGGCAACTTTACCTACCAGGTCGGCGCTTTTGCCAACCGCAGCAATGCTGAAAGATTGAAACGCACCCTTGATAAAAAATATCGCAATGCCCACATAACGGTTTTTGATCGTGGCGATCAGGTTTTTTATCGGGTGCGGGTTGGAAAATTCACGAATCTGGAAGAGGCCGTCAAGCACGAGCTGGTCTTGATCGAGGACGGCTATACGGATGCGATCCTGATTGCAGAATAAATAAAAGCAAAAAAGATGGGATGTGTTTCTTTGGGGAGCACTCTAATTCCCATCCGGAGTGTTGGCGCAATGGCGTACGGGAGTCATATAATTTAGGAATTCGGATTGCAGATTTCGGATTGAAAATTAAGATTGGATCGTATCCAGATTATAAATCCACAATCCGCAATCCCAAATCAGCAATCATTTAGCTCCAGTGCTCCAGTACTCCTCGATCAATAGAGCCACGGTTTTCTAACTATAATTATTTGCAAAGGAGCGAATTGCTTTGCTGACCAAGGTAGTCTTTCTGGACCGGGACGGGACGATCAACCGCGATTCGCCGGATTACATCAAGAGCCGGCAGGAGTTCGAGTTCCTGCCCGGCAGCCTTGAAGCCGTGAAGAATTTGACCCAAAATGGATTTACCACTATTGTCATCACCAACCAGTCTGCCGTTCCGCGTAAATTGATATCCTTAAAAGAACTGGAAGCCGTCCACAACATGATGATCGATGCGGCGGCA
>WOR8_10007493_pt1 | contig 17485 bp, 21 predicted proteins | sample DeeMarSeWOR38_10_FD_19890 | JGI IMG/M metagenome (IMG submission 19890)
ACATGCAAAATATCAAAGAAACACTCTAAATTAAAGCTATAACGATATGAAAAAGAAGATTGAAACTCTTGAAAGAAAAAGGTCTTTAGCAACTGTCACCAACTTAAATGAACTAAGAAAACAACTAAGATCCTTAGAAAATGAACAGATGACTCAACCAATGTCGCCTCATAAAGAGAAAAAAATAATTGAAGTTATCTCTGGTATTCATACAAAAATAAGGGAAGAAGAAGACCGTTTAAACAAAGACCCAAAACTTAAAAAAGCAATTGAGGAAGAAAAAATAATTAAACAAAAAGCAGAAAAACAGCATGACCAAGTAGAAAAATTAGCTACAAGGGCTCAAGAAGAACACGAGCTGATGATAAAGCTCATTCAACAGCTTGACAACCTTATAAAAAAAGTAAATATTGTTCAAGAATCAATTGTTATGACAAAAATTGAAGCTGATAATGTTCATAAGGGATTTATCGAGTGTGTTGATAAGATTCATGATTTTGAACGTCAAATATCAGCCAGTCAGGAAATAAAGCGTAAAACAAAGAAGGCTGCTGAAGTTTCAATTGCTCAGAAGGAAGCAAATGAAATCTTTGAAAGATTCAAACGCGGTGAAAAACTTAGTACAGAGGATTTAATGGCCTTGCAGAAAGCTGGTCTTATTTAGATTGTTTGTTTTATTTGGAGGGATGAAATTACATGCAATGTGAGCTTTGTGGAACAGAATGTGATTGTAAACCTGCAAATGTAGATGGGGTAAAGATGATGGTTTGTCCAAGATGCATGAAGCATGGACAAAGAATCAAAACTTCTGATTCAACACCTATTGGTGTTAAAAAACCAATGCTTGATAGGATAAAAAGGCCTAAAGTTAAAGATGTTTACAAAGACATGGAAAAGGAACTGGTATCTAACTGGAATGAAATAATAAAAAATGCAAGAGAGAAAAAAGGTCTTAGTAGAGAGGAACTTGGTTTTAAGATTGGTGAGCGTACTGTTACAATTTCAAAGATTGAAAATGGTGATTTAAGACCATCAGATAAAATGGTTGAAAAACTGGAAAAAGAGCTTGAAATCACTCTCATTGAAAAGGTTTCAGGTGTTTCAAATATACCTCATAGTTCTCACTCTCGTGGTTTAACACTGGGTGATTTTATAAAAAAAGAAAAAGAGTAGATATGGATAATCTTGACTTTTCTGAGGTAATTGATTCATTGAAAAAAGGAGAGCTAGTAGTTTATCCAACAGATACTTTATATGGTCTTGGGGCAGATGTTTTTGACATCGATGCTGTAAGAAAGGTATTTCAAATTAAAAAACGTCCTTTTGATAGTCCATTGTCAGTTGCAGTGAGTGATATTTCAGAACTTGAAAAGATTGCAATCCTAAACAGTACATCTCGAAATCTAGCTGAAATATTTTTACCTGGTAAATTGACTTTGATTCTAAATAAAAAGAAGATAATTCCGGATTTAGTAACAGCAGGACTTGAAAAGGTTGCTGTAAGAATTCCTGATAATAGGATTGCTTTGAAGCTGTTATCAGAATTTGGGCCTCTTACTGCCACTAGTGCAAATATTCATGGGAAAAAAACCCCAGTTTTTATAAAAGATATTATTATGCAATTTAAGAAAGGTGATATTGGTAGTTACCTTGATATTGGAAAGGTGGAAGGAAAACCTTCAACAATTGTGGATGCATCAGATAAAGATGTTAAGATATTAAGATTGGGTGCAATAAAGGAAAAAGAAATCCTGGATGCGATTTAGTATGGAAGATGGCGTTTACGATAAATACATTTTTGCAGGAACGGTTGCCTCAAAGGCAAGAAAATTTGGTATTGGGTTGCTAAAACCAGATGCTTCCCTCCTTGATATCGCAGAAAAAGTAGAATCCAAAATTATTGAAGAAGGAGCAGGCCTTGCTTTTCCAGTTAACATCTCAATAAATGAGATTGCTGCTCATTTCAGCCCAAGAGTTGATGATGAAAGATTAACCTTAAAGAAAGAAGATGTTGTAAAACTAGACCTGGGATCTCATGTAGATGGTTATATTGCCGATACTGCAATTACTGTTGAGATAGGTTCAAATAATTATAGTTCTATGATTGAAGCATCAAGCAAAGCACTTGAAAATGTCATAGATTTTATTAAACCGAAGGTAAATTTATTTGAAATTGGAGAGGTTGTTGAAAAAACAATTCAGTCCTATGGTTTCAAGCCAATTAGCAATCTTACTGGCCACAGTATGCAAAGATACATTCTTCACGCAGGAAAAACTGTTCCGAACGTTTCTGATTTATCCTATAGAAATAAACTGAAAATCGACGATGTTTTGGCAATTGAACCTTTCGCAACAGATGGTGCAGGCCATGTTGTCACAGGAGAAGGAAGCAACATCTATCTCTGTAAAAACACTTTTAATCCAAGGCTTATTAGAAATAATCGAGAAAAGCTTATGTTTAATAAGGCAAAGGAAATCTTTAAAACACTTCCATTTGCCCAAAGATGGTTTGATAAAAAGTTTTCAAATAGTGATAATTTATTAAGAAAACTCTCATTTCTAGGAATGATCAAACACTATCCACAATTAATTGATGCAGATAAAGGAATTGTTACTCAAAAGGAACATACAGTAATTATCAAAGAGGAAGGTTGTGAGGTAATCACGTGAATGATAATAAATCAGAATCAAAAATTATCAAATTAGAAGAACTATCCTGGAAAAAAATAGATGAACTTGATAGAGACAAGACAATCTTCTTTTTACCGATAAGTCCTCTTGAGGAGCATGGTCCTCATCTACCTGTGGGAACTGACCTTCTTACAATTAAGGATGTTACAAATGAAACTATCAAAATTTTAAGTAAGAAAAGACCTGAATTGAGTTATGTAATGATTCCTCCAATCCCTATTGGATATTGCAAATTTAACACAGAATTTCCGGGTAGTATTTCTGTTAGTGGAAAAACAGTAAGAGATGTTGTTCTTGGTGTTGGTTCATTTCTTGGTGATCATAATTTCAAGTATCTTATTATTTGCACGTTTCATCTTGCTGTTGCACATCTTAAGGGAATTTATTCTGCAATGAATAAACTTGAATCAAAATATGGACTAAGATCATGTGAACCCTGGGGACCTTTCTATTATGAAAAGGAAATTCAAAAAAGAGAACCAAAACTGGGTTTTGATACGACAAAGGAGGTTCATGGAGGTTTTAGAGAAACCTCTCTTATGAAATATCAATATCCATATCTAGTGGATGAATCATATAAAAACCTACAAAGTATCTATAGAGATACATTTTCCCCAAGGGTTATTGGGAAAAGTTTCAAGGAAATTGGAATTAAGGACGGATACATTGGAAGTCCTGCAAGGGCAGATGCAGATTACGGTAGATGGTTTTTTACAGAGATTGTAAACACTTTTGTAGAATCAACAATTAAATTTTATGAAGGAAAAAAACTTCCAGAACTGCCAAATAAAATTAAAATGGCTATGAAAGCTCTTTTTTGGCAATAATTTTTCTATAGTCTTTCTGCTAATGCACTTATCATCAGAGGAAGAATTACTGTTGCATCTCCATCTATTGTTACATTGTCTGATTTTTCTTTTATTTTTCCCCATGATATTGCTTCACGAGTCTTTGCACCACTCAGGCTACCGTCATACTCCTGAGCAGTTGTGATATATACTGCATAATCAAGACCATTAGTAAATTGCGACCACCATATTACATGATGCTTTGAAATCCCTCCACCTATAATTAATGCGCCAGTCTTTTTTGCATTAAAAATCAAGTCTGATAGGTCTTGTTCGTCTTTTAGTATATCAATTGTAAAATCCCTGTGGTTCTGGTAATACATCCAGATTTGTGAGCCAAATGCACCATCAGTAATCCCTGGAATAAAAACTGGAATTTTGTTTTTCCAGGACCAGTATATTATCGAATCATCGCGATTTTTTTCTTTTTCCAAGTTTTTTCCAAATTCCCAAATTATTTCCTTTGTTGACCATCTTTGTTTGATTTTATATATTTTAGAAAGTATAGGTTGCATCTTCTTTTCAAGTATTATTCCGTAAGACTCATTTGGAATAAAGATATTTCCAAGTCTATTTACACCTTTTTTATGTAATTCTCTATCATCAACAACAAATGAGCCATGGTAATAGTTTTTCCAAAGTCTTGCTAGGTCATGATCAAGTGTTCCTGCTGTAGTAATTACTATATCAAAATATTTTCTCTTGATTAGCTCCTTTATTACTCCCCTTGTTCCTGTTGAGCATATACAGGCTGGAAAAGAAAGGATTTTCAGACAATTCTTTTGTTTTATCATATTTTCAAGAATGTCTGTTCCCTCTGCTACCTTTTTTGCTGTAAATCCACCTGAATCATAAAGAGCTTTTATGAGTTCATTTGAACTTGTTTTCTTTTTAATCTGAATATCTTTTACACTTATTTTAACCATTTTTACGTCCCCTAATAAATTGCAAGTGCTCCATATCCTACACAAGATGTACCTGGATGAACCTCATAAGAAGTTCCATATTTTAGAAGCTCTGCATTATTTGCACCAAGAATTTTTGCAGCGGTAAGCATTGCAGCAACAGGTCCATAACCACACATTGTGATATTATTTTTTTTAACAGTATCAATAAGGCCTTCCGGATTCATTTTTAGTATCTGGTCTATTGCAAGCCTGTCTTGCTTTTCTGCATACTCATCAACCCTTAAACCTTCTGGTGGCATGCTCATATAGTTAAATCCTGCATGGGAAAAGTCAGTACTAGCAATTATTGCTACATTTTCATTTGTTTTTTTAATTACATCAGCAATTATTTCTCCGACTTTTTTTGATATCTCGGTATCCTGCATTGCCATACAGATAGGTACAAACTCAAATTCTTTTTTACCTGCAGTAAATTGTAAAAATGGTAATTGAACCTCTATGCTGTGTTCATACATATGGGCATTATCATCTTTACTTATAGGTTCAGTTACAAGTTGTTTTGAAATTTTTTCATTTATAGGTATCTCACCAAGAGGTGTAAGCCAAGTACCTTCAGTCATAACAGATACTACAGATCCCATTCCAGTATGATTTGGGCCAAGAATAATAAATGTATCTGCAAAACCATTTTTTGCTATATAATTATATGAGTGAGCTGCAATAGCACCAGAATAAATGTAACCTGCATGTGGAACGACAACTCCAATATTTTGTTTATCTTTTGGATTAATTTTTGGAAGAGTCCTTGGACCTCTTTCATCTAGAAAGCATTCCTTTAATCTTTCAGTTAAAGGATTTTCCCTACCTTCATAAAATTGACCTGCTACAGCAGGTTTTCTTATTTTTTCCAAAATATTACCTCAGATTTGCTGTATTGAATATGTTATCATTAAACTTTATCCACAAAAAATATAAATATAGTTGATGAATTCCCGATTGCAGATTAGGCGGGAATACATGGAGACGGTATGCCATATTGAAATAATTAAGGATGGAAGAGATTTTGTTGCAAGAGCTCACATGTCTAATGGCTCAATTAAGGAGTATAGACATCAAGTATTTGAAGATGTTTTAACTGAAATGGTAATAGACCTTCAAGAAGAACTTGCAGAATAAATCATCTTTTTTCTTACTTTTATTAGTTAGCTTGTTTCAGATTCTTTCACTTTTTTATTTTCATAGTGACTAATTAGTGCAACACCAACAGTTGTAATTATTGCAGTTCCAAGAATAACAACAAATGCTACATCCTTAAAAAATCCATCATGTCCTGGAATATATTTATTTACAAATTCATCTCCGAATTTTATTGCTAGTATTGCTGCTGCAAGTCCTCTGGGCATCATAACAAGCATTGTTTGTTTATCGTCCCTATCAAATCTGCCCTTGTATGTTGAAATATATACAATTATATATCTAATTATAAGTAAAACTATCAAAATGACTATTCCAAATAAAATATAATTAATATTTTGAAAAGAAACAATCATACCAAGATAAACAAAGAAGAAAGTCCTAATAATAAAGGAAATCAATGAATGAAACTGTTTGGTTTCTGCATCCATTTCAAACCCTTCACCTTCATAGTTTACCATTTTCAAAACTTTTTTACCATTTCCTAGAACAAGACCAAAAATAAGACAAGCTATTGCACCAGCACCTTCACCACCCTCACCAATACCAACTATTAGAGCTGTAAAAGAATAAACAAGAAATACAACTGCAAGAGTAAGTACATAAGAAAACTGCTCTTTTCTTAATTTGTTCATAATAAAAAGCCAAATGAAACCCAGAAAAAATCCAAGTACAATACCAACTGAGAATGTCTTTACTAGGTTTCCTATCCCAAGACCGATATTTATCTCTCCAACGACAAAAATCATATAATAAATTGCAAAAATAACAACAATACACAAAGGATCTGTCAAAATACTTTCAATTGACAAAACCATCCTTGTTTTTTCACTCAGGTTCTTAAGTCTACAAACAAGGGGTATAACAATAGGGCTACTAGTCCCACCAATAATTGCCCCAAGAACTGCTCCTACAACAAAACTGTCTCCTTGAATATGTATTATTTTTATAGCATTAAGACCTGCGACAATTAAGATAGTTGCAAAAAAACTAAGAAAAAAACTACTTGCAGTTAACAATAATCCTCTAGGGGCGCCCTTAAAAAGTTGATAAATGTCGGTATTTATTCCACCATCAAAAAGAATTATGACAATAGCAATTGCACCAAAGAAACCTGAGATTGTCATAAGAAGTTCTGGATAATATAATGCAAAATTTTCAAATTTAAAAAAAGCACCAACCATTAGGCCAAAAAGCAAAAGCCATACTATACTTGGAATCTGAGTTCTATTAAAAATAAAATTACCGATAAAACCTAGGACCATTATTACTCCTAGAATTATTAAAGCAGATATCACATCCATACAAATCGGAAAATCCTAGAACTTTGATTTAAATATTTGCTTTTATTTTAAAAATAATTTCCATATACAACAACAATAACGATAAAAGCAGCAAGCATTCCATACATAAAGTAAACCATTAATTTTCTTCTTCTGAGTAATGTTTGGTATTTTTGCCTACATTCCTCAGAACAAAGTGTTTCAGATGTGGGTATAGACTTGCCACACATATGACAATGAGCATGTTGGGGGATACTTCCTACCATAATAATCAATCCCTACAATATGTATCTAATATGAAATACTTTTCCTAAATTTTCTTTATTACAACCTTCTCATCAACAACTTCTATATTTGTTAGAATATCAATTTTAATTTTAAATTTCTTATATATTTTATCTGTTGCCTTTCCTTTATTTACAACAATAAAAATACCCTTAATTACAACACCCAATCTTTTTAATGTAGAAATAATAGCACTAAGAGTACCACCCGTGCTTAAGACATCATCAACGATAATTACCCTATCTCCTTTTTTCAGTCCGTTTATATAAAGATTTGATTTTGAATAACCTGTTTTTTGCTCAACTTTTGTTTCTTGTTTAAGCCCATAGGATCTTTTTCTAATAATTACAAAAGGAATATTCATTTTGACTGATAATGTTGAAGCAAGAGGAATTCCCATTGCTTCAATTGTAACAATTTTATCAAATGAACCATATTTTAGAATTCTCTTGTGCATTTCTTCAATTACTTCATTTAAAAGCTCAGGTTTTATTTGCGGGACTCCATCTGTTATTGGATGTATTACATATGAATAATCTCCCTTTTTTACGATTGGTGCATCTAATAACGATTTCTTCAAAACATCTAAACTCATAATTCTCCAACCTCTCTACACACCTTTTCTAAATTTGGAATAAAATCTTCAATTATATCTTTTGAAATTTGAGGCATTAATACAATTCTTATTGCAGAAAGCCTTTCCATATTATTTACTTTCCAACCAAGAGCTGTCAGCTTCTTTACTACCTCAGATGGATTCTTTAATTTAATCCCAAGAACATTCATTGTTGGTTTAACAACTAAATCTAGACCAAGATCATGAATTCTTTTTTCTGTATATTTTGTTATTTCTATACATTCTTTTATTATATTCTTATAACCTTCTCTTCCTAAATATTTTGAGACAGCGTATGCTGCTGCCACAGGTCCACCAGATCTTGTTGCAAGTAGTCCTGCCTGTTTGTAGCTACTAATATATGGAGTTGTAACACTTATTTCATTTAACCATTCCTTATCTCTTATTATTAAGGCTCCTAAAGGAATTGCTGAATATCCCATTTTATGAGCATCAATTGATATGCTACTTACACCTTTTAATTTAAAATCGAAATCTGGAATATTTAGCTTTATTTGTTTAAGGAATGGTATGACAAATCCACCAAAAGCTGCGTCTACGTGTAAAAAAATATTATTATCATTACAAATTTCACTAATTTCAGGAATTGGATCAATTGTTCCAAGCTCAGTTGTACCTGCAATTCCAATTATTGCAGCAGTATCTTTTGAAATCTTCTTTTTAAGTTCTGTTATATTTAAGATAAAATTTTTATCTAGCGGAATATGAACAAGTTTAATATCCATAAGTGATCCTATTTTTTTAAACGAAAAATGGGCACTTTCAGGTATAATAATTTCATTTTTACCAGATAATTTCTTTGCTGTCCAGATTGCTGTTATGTTGCTTTCTGTTCCACCACTGCATATGAGACCTGCAGAAGATTTTGGAGCATTTAATAAATCTTTAACAAAAGACAAAAACTGTTTTTCCATTTCTTTTGTACCTGGAAACAGTTCTGGATCCCCTAGATTTGTTTCAAGGAATTTTATATATGCTTCTTTTGCAATAGGATGAGGTTGGGTACACATCGAACCAAGTATGTGACCACCAGAAAATGAAAAATCCTTATCATGATAATATTGTAATTTTTCTAATATTTCATTTCGTTTTTTTTCTTTCATTTTGTAAATTGCATACTTATAGATAGAAAAAAGATTTCGCTTTATTCATTTTTTGTGTTATTTTTTATTTTTAACATTTTTTTTCCTAAAAAATTGTTCTGCAGGACAACCTATTTCTCTCTGTTTACAGTGAATGCATGCAAGTGCTCCTCTCAAATAGCCATTAGCAGGGAAAGCAAGTATTAATAATAATATGATTAAAAATAGTAAAATCAAATTAAAATCTATAATTAACAGTGCTATTCCAATCATTATTGGAATAATTGATAACAAAAATTCAGGAATAATATCTTTCCAAGTAATTTTTTTATCAATGAATTTTTTAGGTTTTCCTTTTTTAAAAAATAATGCACAAAACTTACCTCTGCCAAATGCACATAGTTTACCATAGTAGTAACAATGTATGCAACTTAATCTTAATAGACGAATTTCGAGAATTATTATATATAAAACATATAAAATTAACCAGATGGGGCCAATTAAATAAACAATGTATGCTCCAATAAAATAAATCAAGAGTTGCAGAATATTTGCCCCTATTACAAATCCTATAGGATATTTTTCATATGATTTCTTTGAGTTCATTAAATCTGAGATATTAAATCTAATAACTTTTTTTATTACTTTACATTAATTTTGAATTAATCTATTTCTCCTTTTTAAGTTATTTTCAAATTCAAATTCATGTTTAAAATTCAATTAACTTTTCTTTTTCTTTCTAACAAAATTATTTATTTTTTTAAATAACAACAAAAATAGAATTGTATTAGTTTGTCAATACATTTTAATATATGTAATTGTATTTTGATTACATGATGGAGAAAGATACTAATTCGGATGAGGTCACTTCGTTTTTGAAGCTACCCGTTTATACTCGAAATGGGACATTTATTGGCCATGTAAGAAATATATTTCTTGACATGGATGAAAAGCGTGTAAGTAGTCTACTTGTTACAAATACAAATCCTTCTATTGTTGAGGGAACAGTTGATGTTGCTGTACCATATAGATGGGTAAATGCTGTTGGAGATATTATAATTTTATCTCATTTTCCAGAGAGAGTAACTACTAAAAAGAAAGAGGAAAAAACTGAGAAAGAGGAAGATCAATCAGATATTGACGTCATAGAATAGATGTTTTTTTGAAATATTCCAATTTGTTTTCAATTCATTCATATTTTTAAAAATTTGAAGTAATATATTTCATAATCTCAAATACACTTCAGAACTCTTATAAAATGACATTTTCTATAGCACAATATATTTATATAAAGAAGGTTATATATATGAGTATAATGTTGATTGTCATACATAACTATAAGAGATGTACAACAATATTTAAATACGGGTAAATGTAAATATATATTGAAAATATTAAAAAACTGGTGATTAAAAATGAGGAAAAATTTAAGAACAGTTAAGACTGGAATTATTTTTGGAATATTACTATCTGCATCAGCAGGGTTTCTCAATGTTCCTCCATTAATCAATGTCAATTATCCAATTCAAGAAGAAAATGTTGTACCTAATAGTGGCGTTCTTGATATACCTCTAGAAACAACCTTTACTCTAACAGGTCCATGGGCTAGTGCTGCACAAGCCGGTCTTTTGGGTAAATCTGTTGTTCAAATTGAATTAAAGGTTATTCAAAAACCTGATTGGTGTACAGCAAGTATTTCAAATCCACTTGCAAATATTAAGGTGGATGAACCAATGCCTTATCAATCAAGGTTAACTGTAACTGTAAATGAAAATGCTCCAGCATTTCAACAAGGAGTAGTTAGAATAAGTGCAACATCAAAAATACAAAAAAGTCTGCTCTTTAACATAGGTGAAGAAATTGTTGAATTTGATATATCTTTTATAATTGGTTATTGGTCTGTTGTATCTTATGATATGCCTGATGGTACTCTAGTTGAAGTAGGACCTCTTGATACTGCTGATTTTCAAATTGATATCGAAAATATTGGTAATGGGCCTACTTATGTTGGAATTGAGATAGTGGATATTTCAGATAAGGATTGGAGTGTCAATATCGCTTCAAGTGTTCAATTAGCCGCAGCAGTTTATGAAGGAGGAGGTACCAAAAAGACTGTCCATCTTAAAATCAAACCACCATATGGATTTGGTTTTCATAACGAAAGAAAAACATTTGCTGTTAGATTTACACCCAGTTATTTAGGAAGACCTGAACTAATAGGACAAACAGAGACAATATATTTTAACGTACAAAATATTGGTATGTCTCCTGGAGCAGGTTATGAAATACCATTAATAATCTCGGTAGTTGTGATCATAGCATTGTTCTACTACTTTTTCAGACAGAGAATAAAATAACCTCTCTTTTTTAATTTTTTTTATAATTTATTAATATTAAAGTAACTTTTTTATATCAATATTCCAATATATTTTTTCAGTTTATTAAAAAAATGAACATAAATATACCATAAGATTTAAATATATATAATTAAAATAAATAATATAGTAATAATATTTGATTTGGCGATTAAAAAATGTTTAAAAAATTTAAAAAAATCAAAATATTTTTCTTATTCTTAATTTTATTTTGTTCTAGTTTTTTTTCAATTTGTTCTACTGTCAAATCTGGTCCATTGGACCAATTATACGAGTTAACACCAAATATTTCGTTTGAATATAATGAATCTCTTTTACAAGAGCCAATAATACCTTTTGATGATCCTAAACTAATACCTGTAAAGGTAAGAATGGAATTACTCGGTCCTTCAGTTGATATTGTTCTTGGTAAGATTGGTGGTGGTGTTGACTTTGTGATTCGTATAGATATGATAGATATACCTGAGGGTTGTCAAGCATCTGTAATACCTAGCCTAGTTATAATGGATCTTCCAAGAGAGGGAAGACCTATTTATGCAAATGCAACTATATCAATTACCGTTAATCAATTTTTACCAGCAGGTTTACAAAAAAAGTTGATAGCAAGACTGAGCTCTGATGAAATCGGTCAGAAAACTACACTAATTAAACCTGGGAATTATACACAGGATATTCCATTTATAGTAGGTTATTATTCTCAATTGAATTTTGATTATAAAGATGGAAATGTGAGAGATATTCAACCTGATGAAACAGCAAATTTCAATTTTGAAATTCAAAATATTGGAAATGGTGCAACAAATGTTGTTTCTGAAATTGTAGATCTGCCAGATGGATGGGCTTCAGAAATCGTTCGTAGCACAATACTTGGTTCAGATATTACTGGAAGTACCTCAAGCAAAACAATTTCCTTAAAAATAAAACCTCCAATTGATTTTGGTTATCATGAGGATAGGGCAGTAATAAAGGTCCAAATGACACCTGTTTATTATGATAAACCAGAATATCAAGGAGAACCACATTATCTTTATTTTATTGTCCAAAGTAAGGGATTTTTCACACCCGGTTTTGAATTTGGAATGCTATTATTTGCATTTATTTTTGTACTAGTACCAATCTGGAAAAAAAGAAACTCTAAGAATAAAAATAAAGATTTGAGAGGTAAAAAATGATGCTTAAAAAAATAATCACATTTCTTATTATTTCCATCTTAATTCTTCCATCGATTACATTAAATGTTTTTTCAGAATCTACCAGTGATGAAGATGAATCAGATAATAGTCTAAGGATTTTAATGTTCCTATTAAAAATGCGTTTTAATGCTGGATTTTTAACTACTTTAAATCTTGGAAGATATTTTTACAGACAATTTAGACCCCCTGTTGCTATTCAAGCATATCCTGATGCTATTGATTTGAGATATCTTAATTTAACTAAATTTGAAATTGGTGGAAAAAATCCTGATACCCTAGAATGGGAGAAGATGGTAAAAGTAGCTGGTGGTTGGGATTTTGCATTTTTTAATCCTCAGGTTACTTATTACTTTGAATTTGTACCTCCTGAAGATTCACCAGAGGGAGCATGGAATGTTCAATTTGATCCTCCACAATTGTTAATGAAAACAAATAAGAACAATTTAGATTGGCCTGGTGCTGAAGATGACTTTAGGACAAATGTTTCCATACAGCTTAAGCCGTCAGTGGATCCAAACTACCCTACTCAAGATGTAGTATTAAGGTTTAATATTGTTAGAGAGGAAGCTTTAGATCACCTTCGAATTCTTACCGGTTCTCCAAAATGGGCAAGAACTCAAAAACAATTATATCTGGAAAAAAGTGAAGAAATGGATCCTGATAGAACACCATTCTGGAAATCACCATTTAGTAAATTCATGTGGAATAGACTTAGCAGAAGGATTTTCTTCATTGCAAATTTACGATATCCTGCATATGATAAATGGATTGATAGTCAAGTTGAGATTTTAGTTAGAGTGAATAAGTTTCATCTAGCTGATATTGTTCCTCCGTTACCTCTTGATATTGAACCATATGAGGTAAAATCGATTCCTGTTACAATTATAAATAAGGGTAGTCATACTGATACTTTTAATTTTAGGGTTAGTTCAACTGATGAAAATATGCTTGTTACTCCTCCACCCGCGCTTACTTTGAAACCAGGTGAGGAAACTCAGGCTTTAGTTGGTGTTGCCGCTCCAAAAAGATTTATATCAATTGGTTCAACATCTTCAATATTTTTAGAAGCCTATTCTGTGGATGATCCTAATAGTATTTTTTCAAATACTATTATTTTGTCAACTGTAGGTATAAATGTCTCAGGTGGTGAAACTTATAATATAATTTCACTTATAATTGCGCTAATTATTATCGTAGCAATTATTTCATATATATTACGCAGACGTAGAGAAAAGATACTTAAAAAACCTGATAAACCATGGGAAATACATGAGGAAAAGAAATATCTTGAAAGATTAGGTGAAAAAGATAAAGAGAAATATAATCACACATTAGAAATGATGAAAGATGAATATAGATCTGCTCTCCTATGGCATAGATACTATTGTGATTCTTTACTGAGAAAAGGAAAAAAACCCGATAAAAAACCAGAGAAAAAATCCGATATAATAATTAAATTTAAAACTGGTTTTAAGAGTCTTTCAGATGGTATTGAAAAAACACTGGAAAAGAGAAGAAAAGCAAGAAAAGAAAAAATTAAAGTAAGAGAAAAGAAATTAAAGGAAATTACGGCTAAAAAGAAAAAAATTGAGGCAAAAAAAGAAGAAATAAAGGAAAAGAAACCTGTAGAAAAGCCTAAGGAATTAGAGAAGGTTCAACCTAAAAAAATTGAAATTAAAGAAAAAGTTTTTGATAGAATGGCAGAGTTTGAAAAAAGAAGAAAGAAAAGGGCAATTGATAGAATAAGGCGTGAACAAGAAAGACAGGTAAGAAAGGTCGGCGAGTAATATTTTTTTATAAAACAAGTGAAAATATTGGCATAATTGTCATAAGTATAATTATTGAAATTATCAGTAGAATTATCCAAACAGTTGCATTCCATCTTATTATTTTTACTCCATCAAGAGGACCAAAGGGCAGTAGATTAAATGTTGCAAGAAATGCATTAATTAGGCACACAAATCCAATAATTTGACCGATAATCTGTTGTTCAAAAACAACATATTGATAAATCGGAAGGGTTATTGCGGCAACAATTATATTTGCAAGTGGTCCTGCTGTAGCAATTTTCCCTGTCTCATGATCTCTAGATCCGCCCATAAACATTACAGCTCCAGGTGCTGCAAATACAAATGGAGTCAACAGACCAAGAATTAAAGCAAGTATAAGGCCCTGAGGAAACATTCTATATTCAGCCCAAAGGTTTTGTTTCTGAGCAATTATCTTGTGTGATAGTTCATGGAAAAAGAAAGCAGTAACTATCCCAAAAAATGAGATAGCAAGACCATATGGTATTTGACTAGGGGAAAACCCTTGACTTAATCCAGTAATCAAGTTGTTTCCGGTAAGTGCAAATGTAAATGAGAATGTCAAAACGACCATTGAAATTAAAAGCTGTCTTATTTCAACAGAGCTGAACTTTCCAGGTTTACCTGAATCAAGAGATCCTTTTGGAAAATACATGTATTCTCTTGGAGGAATGTCATGAAATGAAGTATAAATCCTTCTTTTCTCCTGAATCATTATTTCCTCACCGGCTTATATATATCTTTATATTTGCTACTATTAAAAATATTTTATCCTCCAAATACAAGACTTGCAATATAAGGAAATGCGATAAGTGTTCCAATCATGCTTCCTAGATTTGCGAGTGCTACTACCATTAGAAGTCGAATTACCCTGTTATTCCAAAACTCCTTAAAGCTTTCAATTTTACTTAGCTCTTTGAAGTCTTTTACAACAGGTGTTCTAAGTTTTGCTTCTACATAACCTGCAACCCACCCTGCAGCAATCGCGGGATTTAGAGAAGTAAGTGGTGCTGCTAAAAATGCTGTACCAATAGATAGAGGATGACCCCTTGCAATAGCTGCACCAATAGCAGAAAGGCTACCATTTATTAAAAACCACCAAATAAATACGTTTTTAATCTGGTCATATGCACCAGGTCCTCTAGTAAATAGCAACCAGAGTATAAGTGCAACAAAAAGGATTGGTATTGAATAAGCAGCAATTTTTGTAATTTTTATCCTTTTCTTTGGTACTTCTTCTAATTTTTTAAGATCGGTTAGGAGTTTCTTTTTTTCTAATTGCTTCTTTATACCATTAACATGGCCTGCGCCAACAACTGCAACAATTTTTCCCTTCTTGCTTTCATCAAGAATTCTTTTAGCAATATACTCATCTCTTTCATGAATTAAAACAGTTGCTACACTTGGTGCAATCTCACCGAATTCTTCCATTAGAGATGATATTACATCCTGATCCATTAATTTCTCAAGGTCAAGTTCCTCTGCTTCTTCATCATCATAGCCTAGAATTGCCTTAAAAAACTCCCAGGTAAGCTTGAATTTCTCTCTAATGCCCATCTTTCGCCAAGCTCTTTTAAGGGTGATAGAAATATCTCTATCAACAAGTGCTACCTCAATTTTGTTCTTTTTTGCTACATCTATTGCTGCAATCATCTCAGAGCCTGGTTCTACACCATATTCCTTACCAAGTCTTCTCTGAATCGAGGATAAAAACGTTTGAGCAAGCATCAGATAGGCATTATTTGATCTCAAAAGATTTGTAACAGGCGTGTTTTCCCATTTGTCTTTTTTTGTAATTGCTTCATGTCTTCTTTTGCAAAGCTCAACTGCAACAACATCTGGTTTATGTTCTTTAATTGCCTTTTTTACCTCTTCAACACTTTCTTTAGAAATATGTGCAGTACCAACAAGTATAATTTTATCATTTACTTTTACTAGCAATTTATCTTCCCTTAATATTGAATTTTTTAAATCTAAATTTAAAAAAACTATTTAAATTTCAGCTTCAAAGTCTTCAACTGGAGTATTGAAATCTTCATATTTCTTTATTTTTCCTTGCTCTTTGAGAACTGCTCTAGTTAAAAGCCAATAGACAAGGGCTAGTGCTCTTCTTCCTTTATTATTTGTTGGTATTACTAGATCCAGAAACTTTGTATCGTTATTTGTGTCACATAATCCGATGACCGGAATTCCAATGTTTTCTGCCTCATGAAGTGCCTGGGCATCAGCAAGAGGATCAGTTAAAATTAAGAGTTCAGGCTCTAGAAATCCTTTTGAGTTTGGATTTGTAAGTGTACCAGGTCTAAAACGTCCATCTAGAACAGATATTCCAGTGAATTCAGAAAGTTTTCTTATTGGTTTCTGTCCATATTGTCTAACTGAGACAATTAAAATGTTCTTTGTATCATATTTGGAAATTAACTTACTCGCAACCTTTATTCTCTCATCTGTTTTTTTAACATCTATAATATAAAGTCCATCATTTCTAACCTTATAGATAAAATCCTTTATATCTGCAGTTTTTTGTCTTGTTCCGATATGAGCACCAGATGTCATATAGGTCTCTTCAGGTATGGTCATACCATTGTCTTCTTTTTTTTCCTCTTTTTCCTTTTTTTCTTCGGCCATAGCTGCTGTCCTCCTTTAACCTCAATCCTGCACTCTTTTAACAGTAATAGGTATTGCGTCTTCTTTATATTCTAACATTGCAATGTCAATTGGTGAAATTACATCTTTTGGTAACTTAATAAGGGTGGGAGCTCCCATGGATATCTGTAAGGCTCTCGCTCCAACAATACGTGCTTTTTCAAATCGTGTATATGTCAAATTAATTCACCATATCTTATAAACAGTAAGAGCACCAAATAATAGAAGTATTTAAAAAGGTTACCATGGAAATTTTAGTGTCTTGTGCCCTCCTGAGTCTCGGAAAATTCACCAGTTCTATTAGAGAATTCTTCAAGGGCAAGCTGCATATCTATTGTAATATCCCTTAAAAGTTGGTCTAAATATTCATTCTTAAACTCTTTTACTCCATCAACATCTGAAAACAGTCTACCAAGATACCCATTTGATTCCTTATGTATCTCTATATTATACAAAGTCTCTTCCATATATACCCCTCTTTCAGGATTAAATAAAAGACCTCTTATATAAAAGGTTTTTGGAATAATCAATGATT
>WOR8_10002691_pt1 | contig 17465 bp, 18 predicted proteins | sample DeeMarSeWOR38_10_FD_19890 | JGI IMG/M metagenome (IMG submission 19890)
ACCATGGAAAGCTACCAGGCCTTGCAGGCGGCTGCGAACGAGGGGAGTGCGCACTATTTCTACGAGACCACGGTCGGTGCCGCGCTGCCGGTTATATCGACGCTCTGCGACCTCATCCATACCGGTGACGAGGTGCATTCGGTGCAGGGGATCTTCTCGGGTACGCTCGCCTATCTGTTCAACGTCTATGACGGTTCGCGGCCGTTTTCGGACATCGTTCGCGAGGCCAGGGAAAACGGCTACACGGAGCCGGACCCGCGCGACGATCTGTCCGGTATGGACGTGGCTCGCAAGCTCACGATACTCGCTCGCGAGCTCGGGGAATCGATCGGGATCGGCGATTTCCAGGTTCAGAGCCTGGTTCCGGAGGCTTTGCGTGAATGCAGCATCGAGGAATTCCTCGAAAGGCTGCCGGAGTACGATGGCGAGATCGATGCGCTGTATCGCGATGCGGCGAAGCAGGGCAAGCGCCTGCGTTACGTTGCCCGCTTCGATGCGGGCGGCAAGGCATCCGTCGGCCTCGAGGCAGTCGACACCGACCATCCGTTCTGCAATATCAACCTGACCGACAACATCGTGCAGTTCAAGTCGGATAGATACTCGGCCAATCCGCTCGTCGTGCAGGGTCCGGGCGCAGGGCCGGAGGTAACTGCCGCCGGGGTGTTTGCAGACCTGCTGCGCCTTGCGAACTACCTGAGCACCGGCGCGGGCTATGTCTGAGTCGGTAACGGCATTCGCTCCCGCGTCCATCGGTAATGTCGGTGTCGGCTTCGACATGCTGGGCCTGGCCCTCGCCGGCGGTGCCGGCGACAGGGTAATCGCCTCGCGCCGCGACGAGCCGGGCATAGCGATCGAGGAAGTCCGCGGGCTCGATGGCGAGATTCATCCGTACCTGTCGTCCGACCCGCGTGAAAATACAGCGTCCATCGCCGCGCAGGCGTTATGGGACGCCGCAGGCGCGTCGGGTGGCGCGTCACTCAAGGTACACAAGGGTGTGCCGCTGCAGTCCGGCATGGGGAGTTCCGCGGCGTCCGCCGTCGCGGCCGTCGTGGCCGTCAACGCACTGCTGGACGAGCCTCTCGAGCACGCCGGGTTGCTGCCATATGCGCTGCAGGGGGAGCAGTACGCGAGCGGCGGACTGCATGCGGACAATGTCGCTCCCAGCCTGCTCGGAGGCCTGGTGTTGTGTCCCACCGTGTTGCTGCCCGACGTCGTGCGTTTGCCGGTACCGGCTGGCGTCAGTGCCGTGCTCGTGCATCCCGAACTGCAGGTCAATACAGCGCATGCGCGACGAGGTCTCGCAAAAGGCTATTCGATGGAGCAGTGGCTGCAGCAGCAGGGTTACCTCGCCGCTTTCATAGCGGGCTGCATGGCCGGGGATGTCGAGCTAATGGGGCGAACGCTACGTGACGTCGTGATCGAGCCCCAACGCGCCGCCGCCGTGCCGTGTTTCGAGGCCGTGAAGGAGGTGGCAATGCGATCCGGCGCCCTTGGCTGTAGCCTCTCGGGCAGTGGCCCGAGCATCTTCGCTCTCTGCGAGGAGCGCAAGGCAGTCAACATGTCCAGCGCGATGGAGCAGGCCTGCCTGGCACTCGGTATCGAATGCCAGTCGTGGGTGAGCCCCCTGGATGCAGAAGGCGCCAGGCTGGAAAGCTGACGATGCGTTACTTCAGCACGCGCGGCGCCGGTCCGGTTACCCTGGATGAAGCACTCGTGAGCGGTATTGCAGCGGACGGCGGCCTGTTTCTGCCCGAAAAGCTGCCGGAGTTCACGGTCGATGATTTTGCGGCTGCCCGTTCGATCCCCGAGGTCGCCGCGCGGTTGATGGCGCCGTTTTTCTCCGGCTCGGCGCTGCGGCAGGACCTGCAGGCCATCCTCGGAGAGACATTCGGCTTCCCGATTCCGGTTACACCGTTGCCGGCCGACAGTGGATACGCCGGCTTGCTCGAGCTCTATCACGGGCCGACGGCCGCATTCAAGGATGTCGGCGCGGGGTTCCTCGCAGCCTGCCTCACGCGGCTGGAAGGCAACGAGGCCGATCCACTGACTATCCTCGTGGCGACATCGGGAGACACGGGCGGCGCGGTTGCCGCGGCATTCAACGAACGCCCCGGCATGCGCGTGGTGGTGCTGTTTCCGGAAGGGCGAGTATCTGAGCGCCAGGCGCATCAGCTGACGTGCTGGGGCGATAACGTGCTGTCGTTGTGCGTTCGCGGAGCCTTTGATGATTGCCAGGCGCTCGTCAAGAGCGCACTTGCCGACGCGGACCTCGGCGCTCGTTTTCGCTTCAGTTCGGCGAACAGCATCAACATCGGCAGGCTGTTGCCGCAGAGCACCTATTACGCGCATGCGAGCCTCGTGCACTTTGCGAAGACCGGGCGCAAGCCCGGGTTCATCGTCCCGACCGGAAACCTGGGGAACGCGCTCGCTTGTGTCATGGCTCGCGAGATGGGCCTGCCCATTGGCCCGATTATTCTCGCCACTAACGCGAATCGCACGATCAGCGACTACTTCGAGACTCTGAAGTGGCTGCCACGCCCCAGCGTGCAGACGCTTGCCTCGGCAATGGACGTGGGCGATCCAAGCAACATGGAAAGGCTGCGCAGTCTCGTCGGCGATGCGGAGATCCTGCGCGAGCGGCTGGGCGTACTCGCGGTCAGCGACGACCTGATCGAGGCGGCAATACGCCGTGATTACGATGAATTCGGCTTTGCTACCTGCCCGCATACCGCGACGGCGACTCATACGTGGCGCCAGCTGGATGATGAACTGAAAGCCGGGCACGACTGGGTTCTCGTAGCGACCGCCCATCCGGCAAAGTTCGAAACGATTGTCGAGCCGCTGATCGGCGCCACGGTTCCGTTGCCGGAGGGGCTTGCAGAAATCCTCGCGCGGCCAAGCCGGTCTGTCGCCATCGACGCGAGCCTCGCAGCACTCGATGCAGCGCTGAGTGAATTCTTTTCTGCGTGAGTGCTTGACGATGGCGCCAACAGTCGCCATTAATATGGCAGTTAACTGGGAGCTGACTCCGGCAGATGGCAGACGTCCTGAATTCCGCTAACGCGACCTGGTTATTGCCGGTTCTCCTGCTGCTGCTGGTCGTGTGGTTGATCTATCGGCGCCGTGCCGCTGGCGATCACCTGCAGCGCGTGCTCAGGGAAATCGCCTACGCACGTATCGAGGGACTCGTCGTTCCAGACTCCGACAACGGCGAGATACAGATCGACTACCTGTTGCTGACGTCACAGGGACTGCTCATTCTGCACATCAAGGATGTGCAGGGCGTGGTCTTCGGCAGCGACAAGATGCAGGACTGGACAGTAATCAGCAAGGACCGCCGCTTTACCTTCTCGAATCCCCAGCCGGCTCTCTACGACAGGATTGCTGCTGTCCGGCAGATCGTGCGCCAGGTGCCGGTCGAGGGGCGCGTGCTGTTTCTCGATGGCGCGGAATTCACAAAAGGCGTTCCGTCGATGGTGTGCACGCTGGACGAACTGCTCGAGGAATTCGGCGAGAAAGACAAGGCTGCCGCGCAGCGCAAGGTCGAGGCGTTCAAGCCGCACTGGGAGCTGCTGCAGAAAAACGCGCTCGGGAACGCATGAGTTCAGGCATTCGGGTGATCGCGGCAGGCATTGCGGACGCGGATGCCCTGGCGGCCGCGGGCGGGCGATTTTTCGCCCAGGCTTACGGCAAATACTCGGAACCCGACGACCTTGCGGCGCACGTTCGCGAGTATTTCGCACGGGACAGCGTCGCAGAGGAGCTGCGCAAGCCGGGCGTTCACTACACGATCGCCTGCGACGAAGATGCTATCGCCGGTTTCATAAAAACACGTCGCGGTCCTGCCCCCGATGCCATCCCGGCCGCCGGGGCCATCGAGATTCAGCAGCTCTACGTGGACGCGGAGCGGCAGCGCAGAGGGGTCGGACGAATGCTCATGGATCACGCATTGGCGACCGCACGCGCAGAACGCTCACCGGGACTCTGGCTAAGCGTCTGGCAGGACGCGGACTGGGCCACCGGTTTCTACGCGGCGTACGGGTTTCAGGAAGTCGGTACCGCCGAATTCTGGCTCGGCCGGACGCGCTTCATGGACTACCTGATGTGGTTCGGGCTGGACGGGGTCAGCCAATAAGCTATCGCGGCGCGACCTCGACAGCCTGCTTGGGCTTCATCAGGGCCTGCAATGCGGCTCGATCCTCGAGCCAGATACGGCCGCGCCCGAGTTTGAGCGCCCCGAGACGCTCGAAATCGCGCAGCTTGCGGTTGACGACCTCGCGCGCGGTGCCTACGGCGAGTGCAATGTCATCGTTTGTCATCTCGACCGTCGGGTGTGGATCCTCGGAGTTGCCGAACTCCTCGAGCAGCAGGTCGATCAGGCGGTGATCCACGCTACGCGTCGTGATATCGCTGATTCGAACGATGATTTCTTCGAAGCGGTCGGCTACAGACTGCTGCACGAAATGGCGGAACTCATCGAATCGAGCCGACAGCTGGCGCACGCCTTCTCGGTTCAGGACGGCTGCGACAAAGTCGGCCGAGGCGTCGGCATTTGCCAGTGCCACCGTCCTGGCAAGCACCATGCGCATGTTGATCGGGCAGATCTCGCCCGCACGCACGTTGTATAGCAGTACGCCGCGGCCAGACATTCCCGATACATACACGCGGATGTTGCCGCTGCCGACAAGCCAGATCGTGTCGCAGCGGTCGCCGACGCGGAACAGGTGACCGTCCTTCAGGTCCTTCCGGTCGAACAGTCGCACGTGGTGGAGTAACCCGGTGCGCAGCTCTGGGGATCCGTCGCGGTAGAACGAGTACTCCCGCAGTATTCTGTCAGCTATGTCCTGCATGCCGCTTTGTCAGCTCCCGAGCCTGCCTTGGCTTCCCATGCATGGTAACCAGCGCGATCGCTAGGACTCTATCACGGTTTACCGAAGCGGTAGCGCGGCTTCTTCGCGAGGCTGCTAAACTAGGTCCCAGGACTCAGCTGGACCCTGGGAGGCAGCGTTTTGCACCGAGTAGGAGACCTGCTCAGCGACAAGGGCAGCAACATATTCAGTATTGCGCCGGCGGCAACCGTTGCCGAAGCCGTCGACCTGATGGCGGAGAAGAGTGTCGGTTCTTTGCTCGTAATGCAGGAAGGCGCGTTATGCGGCATCGTGACGGAGCGCGACTACGCGCGGAAGGTCGTGGCGGGTGGCCTGTCGACGGAGAACACCTGCGTCGCGGATATCATGACCGCAGACGTATTCACCACCGGTGTCGAGCAGCACATCGACGAATGCATGATGCTGATGACGGAAAAGCGCATCCGGCACCTGCCCGTCGTCGACGGCGAGCAGGTCCTGGGTCTCATTTCGATCGGCGATATCGTAAAGGCGATCGTGTCCGACAACCAGCGCGCGATCGGCGCGCTCGACCAGCATGCGGACTGAGACTGTCCGATCCTGCGCCTGGGCGGGGTCAGCTTAGCCCGAAGAACGCCTCTGCATTCTCTGTCGTGATCTTCGCGACATGCGCCTCCGTCTGCCCGCGTGCGTCGGCAAGGACGCGCAGCACCTCGGGCAGGTACATTGGCTCGTTGCGGCGCGTTTTCGGCTTCGGCCGAATCGTTCGCGGCATGAGGTAGGGGGCATCGGTCTCGATCATCAGCCGGTCGTCAGGAACGATCGGCACGATCTCCTTGAGGTGTGTTCCGCGGCGCTCGTCGCAGATCCAGCCGGTAACCCCGATATAGAGGCCCATCGCAAGGTATTCACGCAGCGACTCGTGTTCGCCCGTGAAGCAATGCGCCACGGCCCGGGAGAGTTTCGGCAACATGGGCTCCAGCACCTCGACGAAATCGTCGTGGGCGTCGCGCTGGTGCAGGAACACGGGAAGACCGGTTTCCGCCGCGATATCCAGCTGTGCCTGGAAGGCCGCAAGCTGCGCCTCGCGCGGCGAAAAATTGCGGAAGTAGTCCAGCCCGCATTCGCCGACGGCGACGATATTCCCCGCGGCAGCAAGCTTTCTGATTAACGCGTCGCTGTCGTCGCCATAGTCGGATGCGTGGTGCGGATGCACACCGGCGGTGGACCAGAGGATGCCCGGATGGTCCCTGGCGAGGCTTGCAGCCTTCTCATTGCTGTCATCGCTGCTGCCGGTTATGACGATGCGGGACACGCCAGCGTCCGCAGCGCGCTGCAGCACCGCGTCGCGGTCATCGTCGAAACTGTCGTGGGCCAGGTTGGCGCCGATGTCGACCAGGTTGTGTTCCATGATGTCAGTCCGGGCCCCAGCGGAAGTAAAAAGCTCCGAGGGCCAAAAATGCCAGGCTCAATAGTGTCAGCATGATCATGCTTGGCGCAATGTCGACAAGGGTTGCCCCGTCCAGCATGACCGCTCGCGCCGAATCCAGGATATGAGTCAGCGGAAAGACTTTCGCGAGGCCCTGCACGGCCGGCCCGGCCCCTTCGAGCGAGAACCAGACTCCGGAAAGGATCATCATCGGCCATGAGATCATGTTCAACAGGCCGCCCGCGAGTTCCTCCGATGTAACCCTGGCGGCGATGAGCAGGCCCAGGGAAACCATGGAGATGCAGCCGACGATGGTAACCAGTAGCAGCGTCAGATAACTGCCGTCCATGCGTGTATCGAGGATCAGGTGGGTGGCGAGGTAGACGAATGCCGTCACTATCAGTACGAGCATGAGTCTCGAAGCGACCTGTGCCACGATGAACTCATGGGGGCGCAACGGCGTAGCGCGCAGCCGTTTCAGGAAGCCGTTCTTGCGATAGCGTACGACGACGTAGCCGACGCCGAACAGGCAGCTGAACATCATGTTCATGCCGAGGATGCCGGGCAGCACCCAGTCGACGTAGCGGATCGGGTCGCCGCTGATCTGTGCCTTCTGCATTTGTCCCCCGGCCTCCGCATCCGACTGCAGCAGCAGGCGTTCGGCGAAATAGCCTCTGGGTGATTCCGGGTTGACCCAGTAGCGGCGTTCGTCTCCGAAGCGGACCAGCAGGTCGAGGCGGTGTCTTTCGACCTTGCGAAAGCCGTCGGCTTCGTCGCTTACCGGGACGAACTCGATAAAGCGGGACTGGAGGAAAGGGTGTTCGCCGGCGTCGATTTCGGCCGCGGACTGCAGCACGCCCACGGTGTACTGGTTCCGCCCCTCGCCGCCAAAAATGAAAGCCAGTCCGAACACCAGGATCACCGGCATCAGGATATTCCACGCCAGCGTCCCGCGGTCGCGAACGAACTCGCGGTTGCGGGCGACGAAGACGGCGTAGATTCTCTTCAGCATCGGCGCGAGCACTCTCATGAACGCAGCGAATGGCCGGTCAGGTCCAGGAACAGGTCCTCGAGATTCGGCTGCCGGATCTTGATTCTGTTCAGGTTCCTGACGCGCGACGCGAGCGCGTCGAGGCTCGAGGAGACGTCCGTGGACATGATCTCGACGATCCCCTGGTTTTCATAGATGACGTGCTCTATGCCGTCGAGGTCGCCGGCTATATCCTCGAGGGGCAGCTCGATGACCAGTCCGTCGTACCGGTTCCGCAGGAGCTCATCGGGAGGCCCACCGGCAATGATCCTGCCGGCGTCCATTATCGCTATCTCGTCGCACAGGACGTGTGCCTCGTCCATGTAATGCGTGGTAAGGATGATAGTGGTCCCGTTCGCCTGAATCCGCTGCACCAGCGTCCAGAAATTGCGTCGCGCCTGCGGATCGAGGCCCGTTGTCGGCTCGTCGAGAAACACGAGCCTGGGTTCGTTGACCAGCGCGACGGCGAGGAACAGGCGTTGCCGCTGTCCGCCGGAGAGCTTGCGGTTGTCCCGGTCCAGGAGATCGCCAAGCGAGCAGTCCTCGATGATCCGGTCGAGGTCGGCATGCCGGTCGTAGAGATTCTGGAACATCTCCAGGGTTTCCCGGACCGTCAGGTAATCCTGCAGCGCCGTATTCTGGAACTGGATGCCTGCTTCCTCACGGAAGCGCCGCCCGGCGAGTTCGCCGAAGTAATAGACCTCGCCCGAGGTTGCCGGGGTGACCCCCTCGATGATTTCGACGGTGGTGGTCTTGCCTGCGCCGTTCGGCCCCAGGAGCCCGAAGCATATGCCTTCCGTCACCGAAAAACTGACGTCGTTCACGGCAACTACGCCGGGATATCGCTTGACGAGATTCCTGGCCTCGAGTGCGATCTGCATCGGGATCCGTCCGGCAAAGAGCGTAAGATTATCCGAAGGCCCGGTTGGCAGCTACCCTGCGTAAACATGCCCCGTTGCAACCAAAGGGCTGCGAGCGGCATCAAACTGGTGAATCAAAAACCACGGGATGTAGGAACATGACGAAAACACTGGACAGAAGTGCCGTATTGACGGTCCTGGTTGCGCTGCTGCTGGCTCTGCCGGCCCAGGCGAGCGTGAACAAGAGCATCGCGATCGAAGCCGGGGAGACCTCCGACGGCGCGTCGACGGTGAACGGTAAGGTTTCGGTTGGCGCCGGCGCCACGGTGACCGGCGAGGTATCGAGCGTCAACGGCTCGATCCGGATCGAAGAAGGCGCGACGATTGCTGACGCGGAGACCGTCAACGGCGGGCTGCGCGTTGCCGACAAGGTCAGGAGCCGGAACCTCAGCACCGTCAACGGTTCCATCGATGTTGCGAAAGACGTCGCAGTGGACGGCGAGGTGTCGGCGGTCAACGGTCGCATAACGATTGGCGGCGGCAGCAAGGTCGCGAAGAATCTCGGCAACGTGAACGGGGACATCGAGCTGGAGGGAAGTGAGGTCGGTGGTGACGTCTCGACCGTCAGCGGCGACATCGAACTGGCCGACGGCGCCGTCGTCATGGGCGATGTGGTCGTCGAGAAGCCCGGCGGCAGTAACAGCAGCAAGCGCATGCCGCGCGTCGTCATCGGGCCGGGGTCGCGCGTGGAGGGCGTCCTCCGCCTGGAGCGCGAGGTGAAGCTGTACATCAGCGAGTCGGCCGAGGTCGGCGGCGTCGAGGGCGTGATGACGATGGAAGACGCCGTCCGTTTCAGCGGCAAAAGGCCCTGAATAGCAGTAAACTTCGGGCGTGCCAGGCGCAGCCCGACAACTGAAGCTATTCACGGATATCGAGAAGCCCGGCGATCTGCCGGGCTTTTCCGTGCGTGAGAGCGGCCGCGCGAAGCGCCTGTCTATCAAGGTCTATCCACGGGGACGCGTCGAGGTCGTCGTGCCGAAGCGGACCCGCCCCCGGGACGTTCAGTCGTTCGTCGACGAGCATCGCGACTGGATTGAACAGACACGCGCCTCATTCGCGGCAAAACATCCCCCCGAGCCCTTCGCGCTTCCCGACCGGGTAGACCTGTCCGCTATCGGCCGCAGCTACCGGGTGGCGTATCGCCCGCGACGGGACAAGGACACGGTACGGTATCGGCGGCACGGCGACCTGCTCGTGCTGAGCGGCGGGACCTCGGACGAGTCGCAGTGTATTGCGACGCTCAAGCGGTGGCTTGCGGCCGTTGCGAAAGAGGAGTTCGAACCGTGGCTTCGAACCCTGTCGGCCCGCACCGGGGATTCGTTCAGACGCATGCAGGTAAGGGGCCAGAAGACCTGCTGGGGCAGCCATTCGTCGACCGGCACCATCAGCATCAATTACTGCCTGCTGTTCCTCGAGCCGGCGCTGGTGCGCTACCTGATGATCCACGAACTCTGCCACGCCCGGCACATGAACCACTCGCGCCGTTTCTGGCGCGCAGTCGGCCTGCACGAGCCCGACTACCGGCGTCTCGATCGCGAGCTGGGCGAATCCTGGTCGAAGATACCGACCTGGTTATGCATTTACTAACAATAACTTATATCTTGTTTTTAAATTAATTTCTAATCTTGGGCCCGGTATCAATCCCGGTGCGCCGAGCGCCTTGTCAACGCGCGACGGGCAAGCTCGTTAAACAACTATGCAGGCAGCCTTGCTACACACACGGAGGAAGCACCATGAGCACAGGAAGTGCCAAAATCCTGCTGGGATGCGCGATGCTGATCGCGCTCGGTGGGTGCGCGACCGGCGAGCCGGTCGCGCTTCTGAGCGCCGCGGAGCTCGAATCGATGATCCGCGTCGAGATCGTGCCCCTGGAACCCGGGACGCCGGACGAAACAACGACCTTTGCCGCGGTTCAACCCTGATCGAGCAGCTCGCGCAGATTGATGACCGCGGCGTTGCCACGCGCCAGGTAATTCGCCATGACGAGCGAGTGATTCGCAGTCAGGCCGTAGCCCCCGCCGTTCAGGACGACCGGCCACCGCATCGGCTCCAGGCTCGCCTCGAGTTCGCGGATGATCTGCCGGACGCTCGCCTCGGCGTTTTTGTCGGCCAGTACCTGCGAGAAGTCGAATTCGACGGCGCGGAAGAAATGCAGTAACGCCCAAGCCGTGCCGCGCGCCTCGAAAAACACGTCGTCGATTTCCAGCCACGGCGTGCGCACGTCGATGATGTCCGGCTGCGCGTGTGCTGCCTCTGCCGACGGGTCTCCTGCCAGTTCCTCATTGATGACGCTGGACGCAACGCTGTTGCCCAGCCGCCGCGACATGCTGCCCAGCCGTTTCTCGACCTCGGCCAGCCATTCGCGCAGATTGTCGGCGCGTGCGTAGAACTGCGCTTCGGGCTGTGCGGCGCCGGTGAGGCGATCCTGGTACCGGCGCATCGCCTCGGCGCCTTCCCGGTAGCGTCGCTCGGTCGGCGGGAACAGCCACGAGTTGCTCTCCGAGAAGAACTTCTCGACAGCTTCCACGACGTCCGGGTCTTCCTTCGACTGCGACTGGCTGCGACTGAAATCGTTGCGAATCGCGCGCGAGAGATCACGCACCTGCGTCAGCACGCCTTTTTCCCAGTTAGGCATGTTATCCAGCCACAGCCCCGGGGGGAATCTGTCGTTGGAGATGTAGCCGCCCCGCTTGTCGAGCAGGGTTTCCGCGACCCGGATCAGCGTATTGGTCGTCGAGTAGCCCACGACGCTCCTCTGGTCGTCCACGTATTCGTTGACCCAGAAAAGCTTCGGCATGGGCGACCAGTACATGCCCAGCACGACCAGGAACAGGAACAGGGCGCCGACGGCTGCGGCGAGGATCTTGGTCCAGCGGGACCGGGACATGATGCTGGCTGCGGATTGCTGATTCACGGTCAACTCGTCAAATCTCTAGTGGGCCAGCGATTCTACCAGTTGCGGCAGCACCGTCCCCGCATTGCCGCGAAGGCTCGCCGTAAAGGACTCAGACTGGCCGGTCGGGTTGGGGTTCACTTCGATCGTCATGGCACCGGCCTGCCGGGCAATGTCGCCGAGCCCCGCCGCCGGGAAGACCAGCGACGAAGTGCCGATCGAGATGAAGACGTCGCAATCCGCAGCAGCCGCAAAGGAATCGTTGAGCGCATCCTCGGGAATGGACTCGCCGAACCAGACTACGCCGGGGCGCACGTGGCCGCCGCAGTCGGGACAGGCGGGGAGGCTTTCGCCCGCGTCGACCTCGACGATGCGGCCGTCCGCGAAGCAGCGGTCGGTGAAGATGTTGCCGTGGAACTCGATGACGTTACGGCTGCCGGCGCGCTGGTGCATGCCATCGACATTCTGTGTGACGAGCGTCAGGCGCGGAAGCAGGGACTGCAACTCCGCGAGCGCCCGGTGGCCGGCGTTGGGTTCGGCCCGGGCGACGAGCTCGCGCCGCCAGCGGTACCAGCGCCATACGAGTTCCGGGTCGCGCTCGAACGCGTCCGGCGTAGCGAGTTCCATCGGGTCGTATTTCGACCACAAGCCCGTCTGCGCCTCGCGAAACGTCGGCACGCCGCTTTCGGCGGACACGCCGGCGCCCGTCAGGACGCAGACGTGGCGCGCGTCCCGCAGTGCCTCGACGAGCGCTTCCGGCAGCTCAGGCAGCGAGTTGCCTCAACACGTAGTGCAGGATGCCACCGTGCTCGTAGTAGTCGCGCTCCTTCGGCGTATCGATCCGGATCTTCGCCGTGAACGTGACGGCGTCGCCCTCCGCCGGGGTTGCCGTCACCGTGACGGTCTTCGCGGCCGGGTCCGTGTGGCCCTCGATGTCGAAGACTTCCGTGCCCGTAAGACCCAGCGATTCCGCATCCTGCCCGTCGACGAACTGCAGCGGCAGCACGCCCATGCCGATCAGGTTCGAGCGATGGATACGTTCGAAGCTTTTTGCGATGACGGCCTTGACGCCGAGCAACACGGTGCCCTTGGCTGCCCAGTCGCGTGACGAGCCGGTGCCGTATTCGCTGCCTGCCAGGACGACCAGCGGCGTACCTTCGTCTCGGTACCTGACCGAGGCGTCGTAGATCGACATCTGCTCGTCGCTCGGCTGGTGACGGGTCCAGCCGCCCTCGGTTCCCGGCGCCAGCCGGTTGCGCAGGCGGATGTTGGCGAACGTGCCGCGCATCATCACCTCGTGGTTGCCGCGCCGCGAGCCGTAGGAGTTGAAGTCGGCCTGCTTGACGCCATGCGACTCCAGGTAGCGCGCCGCCGGGCTGTCCTTGGCGATCGAACCGGCCGGTGAAATGTGGTCGGTGGTGACCGAGTCGCCGAGCAGTGCCAGGACCCGTGCGCCCTTGATGTCGCTGACCGCGCCGGCCTCTTTCGACATACCGTCGAAATAGGGCGGGTTGCGCACGTAAGTCGAGTCCGGATCCCACTGGTAGATATCGCCGGTCGTCGACGCGACGCGCTTCCAGTTGTCGTCACCCTCGAACACCGTGCCGTAGCTCGACTTGAACATGTCGGAGTCGATGCTCGCGGCGACGACGTCGTGGATTTCCTGCTGTGTCGGCCAGATGTCGCGCATGTAGACATCGTTGCCATCCCGGTCCTGGCCGAGCGGGTCGTTGTACAGGTCGACCTTCATGTTGCCGGCCAGTGCGTAAGCGACCACGAGCGGCGGCGACGCGAGGAAGTTGTGCTGTACCAACGCGTGGATGCGGCCTTCGAAGTTGCGGTTGCCCGACAGCACGCTCGTGCCGACGATGTTGCCGCTCGTGACGGCATCCGCGATCTCGGGCTTCAGCGGTCCGGAGTTGCCGATGCAGGTCGTGCAGCCGTAACCCACGGTGTAGAAGCCGACGGCCTCGAGGTCGTCGATGAGCTCGGCCTTCTCGAGGTAATCCGAGACGACCCGGGAGCCCGGAGCCAGACTCGTCTTGACCCAGGGCCTGGCTTTCAGGCCCTTCGCCGCGGCATTACGCGCGAGCAGTCCGGCGGCCAGCATGACAGCCGGGTTCGACGTGTTCGTGCAGCTGGTGATGGCGGCGATCAGGATCGCGCCGTCGCTGATTTCGACGTCTGCGCCGTCGAGTTTCGCCACGGCGCTGCCGCCTTCGTCGCGGCTCGCAACCGTGTCCGCGAGGATCTTCTCGTAGGACGCGGCCGCGCTGCTCAGCGCGATGCGGTCCTGCGGGCGCTTCGGGCCGGCGATGCTGGGTTCGACATCGCCGAGATCCAGTTCCAGGACGTCCGTGTACAGCGCGTCGGGCTGGCCGTCTTCGCGCCACATGCCCTGCGCCTTCGCGTAGGCCTCGACGAGGTCGCACTGGGCATCGTCGCGACCCGACAGTTTCATGTAACGGATCGTCTCGCCATCGATCGGGAAGATGCCGCAGGTGGAGCCGAATTCTGGCGCCATGTTGCCCAGCGTGGCGCGGTCAGCCAGCGGCATCTCCGCGAGGCCGTCGCCGAAGAATTCGACGAACTTGCCGACCACGCCCTTCCTGCGGAGCATCTCGGTGCAGGTCAGCACCAGGTCGGTCGCCGTCGTGCCTTCTTTCAGCTTGCCAGTCAGCTTGAAGCCGATGACGTGCGGGATCAGCATCGTGATCGGCTGACCGAGCATCGCCGCTTCGGCCTCGATGCCGCCGACGCCCCAGCCGAGCACGCCGATGCCGTTGATCATCGTCGTATGCGAGTCCGTGCCGACTACCGTATCCGGATAGGCGCGCAGCGCACCGTCCTTCTCAGCGCCGAAAACGACGCGCGCGAGGTACTCCAGGTTCACCTGGTGAACGATACCGGTGCTGGGCGGCACTACCTTGAAATTGTCGAAGGCCTGCTGGCCCCACTTCAGGAACGAGTAGCGTTCCTTGTTGCGCTGGAATTCGATCTTCGTGTTGAGATCCAGCGCGTCCGCGGCGCCGTAGTGGTCGATCTGGACCGAGTGGTCGATGACCAGTTCAGCCGGCGACAGCGGGTTGATGTCTTCGGCGGAGCCGCCGAGCTTGACGACCGCATCACGCATGGCGGCGAGATCGACCACGGCCGGCACGCCTGTGAAGTCCTGCAGGATGACGCGGCTGGGTGTGAAGGAAATCTCGGTGCTCGGGTCGGCCTTGGGATCCCAGTTCGCGAGCGCCAGGATGTCGTCCCGCGTAACGTCGCGGCCGTCTTCGTGGCGCAGCAGGTTCTCCAGCAGGATCTTGAGAGAGTAGGGCAGTTTCGCGACGTGCCCGTCGCTGACGGCATCCAGGCGGAATATCTCGTAGTCTTTGCCGCCCACTGTGAGTGTCGAGCGCGCACCGAAGGTGTCCTTCATGTGTGTGTCTCCGGAGTCTTGTTTTTAGTGCGGGGCAAGAGCCCCGTGGGGTCGCGGATTATAGCGAATGCTGCATAGCAGCGCTCAGGAAATTGCGGACTCCGGCATCGCCGGCGCGGGCGTCACGCGCTTCTCCAGAGCCTCGATCACGGCACCACCGAGACACCGATCACCTTGATAAAAAACGACAAATTGCCCCGGAGCAGCGGCGCGTTGCGGTTCATCGAAACGCACTATTAGACGATCGTCGAGTGCGCGCCGCACCGTGCATGCCTGGTCGGGCTGCCGGTATCGGATTTTTGCCGTGCAGTGCAGGCCCTCGTCGAGCTGCGCCGGCGCAGCGCCGATCCAGGAGGCTTCGCCCGCGATTAACTCGTCACAGAGCAGCAGCGGGCTGTCACCCTGGTCCACGATCAGCGCATTCTTCGCGATGTCCTTGTCCACCACGTACCAGGGCTCGTCGCCGGCGTCGCGGCGCCCGCCGATACCGAGGCCCTGTCTCTGCCCGAGGGTGTAGTACATCAGGCCGTGGTGACGGCCGAGTTCCTTGCCTGCCGGCGTCAGTATCGGGCCCGGCTGAGCAGGAATATACGTGCTTAGGAACTCACGAAACGGCCGTTCGCCGATAAAGCAGATGCCCGTGCTGTCTTTCTTGTCGTGCACGGCCAGGCCATGCTGCTTCGCAATCCGGCGTACTTCCGCCTTCTGCAGGCTCCCGAGCGGAAACACCGTTTCGGCGAGCGCATCGGCGCTCACCGCGTGCAGAAAGTAGGTCTGGTCCTTGTTGCTGTCCGCTGCCTTCAACAGGGCAACCGCATCGTCGGCGGTCCCGGTGCGGGCATAGTGGCCGGTGGCCAGCAGCTCGCCACCGAGGCGCTTCGCGTACTCGCGAAACACACCGAACTTGATCTCCCGGTTGCACAGGACGTCCGGGTTCGGAGTGCGGCCACTGCGGTACTCCGTGAGGAAGTACTCGAATACGCGGTCGCGGTATGCCGCGGCGAAATTGACGTGATGCAGCGGGATATCGAGCTGTGCGCAAATGCGGCGTGCGTCCTGCAGGTCGTCGGCCGCGGTGCAGTAGCCGTCCTCGTCCTCCCAGTTGGTCATGTGCAGGGCCTCGACCGCGGCGCCTGCGTCCTTCAGCAGGAACGCGGCCACGGCCGAATCTACCCCGCCCGAAAGGCCGAGTATGATTCTGCGATCAGCAATGTTGGTGAGGTCGTGCGCCATAGCCGGCGCATTCTACCATCAGGCTCGGGCCGTTCTCGCGTTGCTGCAGGAGCGGGCCTCGGCCCGCGATCGACGGTTCGGCCTGGTTCGCGCTTCGAGAAGCGCTGCTACGGTTCGGTTTCAGCCCTGCTGAGCGTGCAGCGTCAGACCAGCTCGGCGCTGGCCAGCACGGCGTGGACATTCTGCTGCAGAGGCAGCATGCCGGAGAACAGCGATTCGGGCTGGCGGCGGCCTGCTTCGAAATCCCGTATGCAGCGTTGCACGACCGGCGAACGCAGGCTTTGCCGCCGGTGCTCGATGTCCGCACTGCTCAACCAGCGTTTCGCGATGATGCCGTCGTCGAGCGGCCGCGCATCGTCTTCACTGAGCAGCGTGGCGGCGAACACGATCCTCAGAAATTGCTGGCGCGTTTGCGGGTGAATCCAGAGGTAGACGCCGATCAATTCGCCGCAGGCGACATCGCAGCCGGTTTCCTCGAGGACTTCGCGAATCACCGCTTCTTCCGGTGACTCCCCGCTTTCGAGGTGGCCGCCTGGCTGGTTGATAACCACCGCTCCCGACGCGACTTCTTCCACCATAAGGTACCGGCCATCACGTTCGATAATGGCGGACACGGTCAAATCCGTTGGTTGCATCTCAGATATTCCTGGTATCGCGTTTGCCGCAACGCTTTCTTGTTTGCACCAGCCGGCAGGTCTGCCTAGATGCCGAGCTGCCTGAATTCCATTTCCACTTCGCTCGCGAGCCAGATTTCGTCGAACATCTTGCCGTACAGGTTCGCGACGGCGGGCTCGTAGGTGTCCGCAATGCCTTCCCAGCGACTGGCCTGCAGGCGGTAGACCAACGCTGTCTCGTCAGCGATGCAGAACGATTCGGCGTGCGTGCGCAAATCTTCGCGCACGTGGCGAAATTCGATGTAGGTGTTCAGGCGACGGCCCAGGTGCACGAAGTTGTTACCGTTCTTGATGGCGCGCGCTGGATCCGCGATAAGCACGCGGATTCTCGCGTACGTCTTCGACAGCACGAGACGCTTGATGACTTCGAGAAACTCGGGGTCGTCGTAGATGCCCGGCTCGAGGTCATGGGTAAAAATGGACACCCTGCGGGTCGCCTCGCGGGCAACATCGATGACGGCCTGGCGCATCTCCTCGCGCGTGGAGATTACCCAGCGTCTGCCTTTTTCCCGTGTTTCTTCCATACGTTGCGGCTGTTACCTGTTGTAATCGCTGCGATCACGAATCCGGGTCGCAGGGAAGCCATATTACCGGCCGTATGTGTTATGCCGTGCCAACTGCGTCACGTTTTGCGGTCTCGGCAACCACTTGAGAATCATTCCCGGTCCGCGCCAGGCGTGCGTTTCCGCTTTTTCGACCTTGCACGGGGTCAAGCATAGCGACTTCACATATGGTGGGGTAGGCTGCCGGCGGCAATTGGGGCGCAAGGATACCGCCTCGCTCAACAATCTCGCGCCAGCTCCGCAGCAAGCCCCAGGTAGGATTCCGGCGTCAGTTCGAGCAACCTGGCCTTCTCGGGTGCCGGGATATCGAGCGTCTCTATGAAGCCCTGGATCAGCTCCCTGGTGACCGCCTGGCCGCGGGTCAGCGCTTTCAGCTTCTCGTAAGGCTCCGGGATGCCGTAACGCCGCATGACCGTCTGCACCGCTTCGGCGAGCAGCTCCCAGGCCTC
>WOR8_10004327_pt1 | contig 17444 bp, 16 predicted proteins | sample DeeMarSeWOR38_10_FD_19890 | JGI IMG/M metagenome (IMG submission 19890)
CTTTTCTTCTTCAGCCAGATTTTTTAATTTATAAGCTGAATCACGAAGCACGCCGTAGAGGATTCCGCACCCATTATCTTCGCGATCAGTGTCTCCCTGATCTGCCAGATAGATCATTTCTTCAACCAACTTTAGGGTCTTTTCAATATGCAGATTACAGGGTTTCACAGATGCTCACTCTCCAGCAAAATTTGATGCATGTGAATAATCTTATAGTACGATGAATCGATGTGACGTATTAAGTATCGACCAGAGTTCAAATTTTGTGCCAGGAGAGTGTGTGCGGTCTATGTTTTTATAATTTGGTTGTATTACATCCAGTTACGGAGTAAGTTTCGGATCCGGACACGGTCAAATGGACCTCGATTGGGTTCCATTGCGATACATGCAAAATTGATCATTTAATCTAATATTCAACGCATTGCAAGATAATTTATGGATATCATAATGAAAATAGGATAGCAATACAGTCTCAGATATATTTTTGACACAGTAGTGTCTCATAAGACAGGTAGGACAGATTTCAGAGGGCAGAAAACAGATGCCAGAATTCGGATTTCGGAAGTTGGAAGGCAGAAAGTGGAATGTAATATTAGGCGCAAGGCACAGGGTGCAAGGTGAGATAAGGATGTTATCCGAATTTACCTATAACCCTGAACCCTGGACCTTGACCCCCGAACCTTAAACCAATATTTCCTTCAGGCAGCCTTAACTTGTGTTCGCTGCAGAATTTTTCCTCTGGTGCTGATGACTACCTCTTCCATGGGGATTTCAACGCCGGCCAATTCCATGCCTTTTTTAACAATCATGGGAAGACCGGAGCAGCATGGAACCTCCATCACCACGGAGGTGATGCTTTTTATACCGGATTGTTTACAAATTTGAGCAAACTTTTCGATGTAGAACTGGGCATTGTCAAGCTTTGGACAACCCATCATTACCGCTTTTCCTTTCAGAAAATCTCTGTGAATTGTTGGAAAAGCCACCGGTACACAATCCGCCAGTACCAAAAGGTCTGCGCCTTTTAAAAAAGGTGCGCTCGGTGGAACCAGCATAATTTGCACCGGCCAGTGGGAAAGTGCGGATTCAAATTCTTCACCGGCTGCCGCTGATTCAGACAAAGGAGCGGCCGCAGATACTGATGCGGCCGGCTGAAACGACTGGAGTCTAGCTGAAGGACATCCACCTGAAACAAATGGTATCTCCTGGGGCTCTGTTTTTTTTTGCTTGGCCAAATGTTCTTCGACGGCTTTTTCGTCAAAATCAGCCGCTTTGCGTTCAACGATGCTCAGCGCGCCGGTGGGACATTCTCCCAGACAGGCGCCCAGGCCGTCACAATAAATATCTGCAACCACCTTGGCTTTACCGTCAATAATCTCCAGTGCTCCCTCGGCGCAGGACGGAACACAATTGCCGCATCCATCACAAAGATCTTCATCGATTTCAATAATCTTGCGAACTACTTTCATAACGTCTCCTTTTTCTATGGAATGATGTTTTTATTTTTTTGGTTAAAATATTTGAAAACCTATGACTTACTTTCAATTATCTCGTTAAAAATAGGTTTTAATTTAACAATACTTCTCTGGCAATTTCACGGCCGCTGGTTGTTAGAAATGATTGATCAATAATTTCCTCCAGCTTTTTGTGACCCATTGGTTGGTCTTTATGTTTCTCATCCAGATTTTCTAAAAGATCCGAATCATAGACAACCTTAAAATTTATGGTTTCATCATCTGCGGGATGATGGTGATGGGAGATGATTTCGCAAACCTCATCGATTAATTCTTCTTTGGCACCCAGTTTGCTCAAAATAGATTTTGCGATAAGGGGTCCTTCTTTTTCTTGATATTCGGCGGCTGTGCTGTTGTATTTTTCCTCCGCTGCCTTTATTCCGATGTCATGTAAATAGGCCGCAGAGAGAATTACCGCCATGTTCCCTTTTTCGCTTTTTCCGATTCTTTCCGCATAGCGAGCAACGCGGGTTGCATGGCCGATTCTTCGGAAGTCCTTTTTAAAATAACGTTTCATTTCAATGGCCACCCGATCTTTGAGTAAATCGTCTTTTTGAGCTAAAAGCTCAGGCGGCAAATTTCCAATGCACTGTTCCGCAAACTGGCAGTAAGCAGCACAGCCGAAATCCATGTTAGGGTTGACAAATCGATGGCCGCAATTACCGCATTTGCGGGATGTATCATCTTTGAAAAATTCAACGGACTGGCCACACTTTGGGCAATCAACCTCAAATATTGCTCCCGGTCTCCAGTATTGCGTATCTTGTCCTGGACATTTCATTTTAATTTTCCTTATGGATTTGTAATCAAACGTAGACTGTATTGAAAATAATCCTCATTTTTGGATACGATTATATTTAAAATAATCACTGTGTGCCTTGACTTAAATCAAAATCGCAAAAAAAAATCGAAGACACTGCATAAATACAAAACGCATGATAACTTTGAGCCAGTGACCAGGAGCCAACAACCGGACCGGATCATTGCCATTGCAGTAAACGCTGCTCACCTTCGAGTTTTCGAATTTCGGTGACATCCTGGCTGACTTCCAAACACCCTTTGTATTCACCGTGAGCGTTTCTAACCGCAAAGTATCGGATATGGATAAACTTTCCTCCCAGCTGGAGCCAGAATTCCGCCTGATCTCTTTTTCCGTCTTTCATTTTCTCAAGGATTTCCTCCACGATATGAACGCTTTTGGGGGGATGACATTTTTGAACTTTCCTACCGATGATACCCGGGCTGCGGGCAAATATTCTTTCTTTACCCTGGGAATAGTAAGCAACTTCATCCTGATCATTGACAAAGGTTAGATCCACCGGCAAATGCGTAAGCATCAAATTGATTGCTTCAGCAGATAACAAACCGGTGTCCAGATGAATCGCGCCGTTTGGAACTTCCGGCGCAGGTTTTTCCTCCATTTCCGGCTGCCAGCCTTCCACCGGCTCAATCCAGGCGTAGCCGACTTCCGCCTCACCGTGCTTTACCTTAATCCAATCGGATTCCGAAAGTATATTCAATGTCATTGGAAAAAGAACATGATCCTCTTTGTAAATCATGTCGCGTATTGAGACCAATAACCGTTTGGCGGCTGAAACGGCCTCGGTCATATTCGCTTCAGATAAAAGGTTTTTCAAATTTTTAATCATGGCGCGGATATCGTCATGAATCGCCCACATGACCTGGGGCGGTCCGGACAAGCCTTCGGCTTCCATCAGCGGGAAAAGCTGGTTTTCTTTTTTTAGATAATGCAAATTGATATCAGCAAGTTTGTCAAGCAGGTGTTGTAATCGTTGAACATAGCCCGTATACACTTCTTTATCTGAAGAGGACTCTATGGTGTTGATCAGATGATCGATTTCTTCCATAAGGGCTTCTGCCGCCCTGTTTTCCTCCAGTAGCGTATGAACCGGATGCCCGGCGGGCACCCGGGCCATTTCATATTTTTCCAAAGACTCTTCAAAGACCGCCACATGAACATCACAAAGCCGTTTAACCTCACTTTCAGGCATACCTTCATCGATGAGACTTTGCTCCATTTTCGCGATTTCAGCCGGGTCAATGTCTTTGATCAGTTCACGAAATCGCTGTTTGAGCGTTTCCAGATCAACACCTTGATGGAGATCACGGATAATACCTTTTAAAATCTCCTGGCGCTCTTTGGGATCGGAGACCGCTTGACTGCTTTCGAGCATTGGCAGTGAATCAGTCTTCTGGCTGACGTTGCGAATTTCTTTTTCAATTTCATTTAGTAGCAACTCAAGATCCAGGTCACCCATCTCTGCGACTTGTTTCAGGGTTGCGATTTTGCCAATGGTTTTTCGCATCATGGGATTTTTCAAGTGCTTAAATTTCGGAGACTTTCCAATGAAAAAGTCCACAAGGTTCGGATAGCTTTTTAGCAAATCGTTGATTTTGGTTTTCGCAGATATTTGCATTTATTTTCCCTCCAATGCCTCATCACTTCAAATGAATTCAGGCGTCTTAAAGATATTTATAAAAGGATTATTGTGCTAACTCCTTATTGATATTTAATTGATCACTTAAATGAAGACGGTGAGCTTTGCCTTGACATAAATCAAAAATGGATGCAAAAAAGAATATTATGGCAGAAATTATCGATATCATTTCAGGTATTCCCCTTTTTAGCGGACTTCCCGACGATCAGCTCCAAGCTATAAAACAAATTTCGCTTGAGAAACATGTAAATAAAGGCGAAACGATTTTTATCGAAGGCGATGATGGCAAGGGATTCTTTGTCGTTATCGACGGCCGAGTGAAGATCTATAAGGTTTCAGCAGAGGGAAAAGAGCAAATTCTGCATATTTACGGTTCGGGGCAACCGTTCGGGGAGGTTCCGGTTTTTACCGGACAAAAATTTCCGGCCAATGCCCAGGCTATTGCTAAAACCCGTCTTTTATTTTTTCCGAGAGATGCTTTTGTTGACTTGATAACCGACAATCCTTCCTTGGCTCTGAATATGCTCGCCATTATGTCGACAAAGCTTCGCCAGTTTACCGTCCAAATCGAAAACCTTTCATTAAAAGAATGTCCGGCTCGCCTGGCTTCATACCTGAATTACCTCGCAGACGAACAGGGAAAAGATGATTTCGTCACCTTAAATATTTCAAAGGGTCAGCTTGCCAGCATTTTGGGGACGATACCCGAAACGCTATCCCGCATTTTTGCTAAACTTTCCAGCCAGGATCTGATTCGCGTCGAGGGACCCAAGATTACCTTGCTTGATCGTGAAAGGTTAGCGGATCTCGCACAATACGGAAAGGATATGGAGTAAAATTGCCACAGTTCATATTGGACAATGCTAAAACCATCGGGAAACACTGATAGACGGAGTAAATTGTATACCATAAAAAGAGCATCCTTGATCCATAGGGCGCTCTTAAGTTCGGTATGATGAGCTGATTCAGCCCGCCTATGCCATTGCTCAGCGCAAATTAGCTTCTGTATTTAATCAATTCTTTGCTGAGCAGTCTGATGTGCCCCATTTCCTCCTTGATGATACCATCAACCCGGTCTTTTCCCAGATTCGAGGGCACCGCGTCTTTCATACCCAGATAAAAAACGATGGAATCCTTTTCAGCCTCAATGGCGGATGTGAGAATTCCCCTCATGGATTTAATGTCAATATCTTTTTCGAAAAAAACGCGGGTGTCTGCCAGCGCACGAAGATAAAGTGCTGCTTCACCTTGTGGATCGAATACCGTTGTTTCTTGCTCCTTTGCGGTTAATTCTGCCCTCATTGCTTTGAACGTTTTTTCATGCTCATCTTCCATTGCCGCCAGATCCAATAGCATTTGTTTGTTTGAAGGGTCGATATTGGCTTCGGCTGCATCACGGTAAAATTTTGCCCCGTTGCGTTCGAGCTGTTCAGCCATTTCGAATACTTCGTCTACATTAAAATCGTAACTCATGCTTTTGCCTTTCTTTTTAATCTCTTTCAAAAATTAGCTTTTTGCCCCTAACTGACACACAAACCACTCTATACTTTTAAAAACACATTCAAAATTAAAGTAATATAAATATCATATAACCCCTTGTAAATATAATTTCGATGAATTGATTTTTGTGGATTATTTTTGTTGACATAAAAAAAAGTTTTATATAGTATACCAAATTAGTATGAATTAAGCTGAAAGAACTAGATTAGAAAATATCATGCGAAAGCCGCTCTCATTCATATTAGTTATCTTCTTGAGTCTGAGTTTTTTCACAGCAACGGGCTTTTCCTATTCCGATTGCGGAAAAAGTTGTTGCTGTTCGTCTAATATGAAAGGGTTGCATTTTACAACAAAACATCAGGCTCAGTTTAACGGCGGCTGTTGCTCAAAAGCCGCTTTATATCCATGCGGTTTTAACAGCAGCCCAAGGTTTGAGCTTCCAATTTGTACCATATCTGTTGTTCGAGCAGACACGCATAGTCTTACAACTCCAGTGGTTAATGTCAGCGAATCATTTACCAACAATAAGATACATAAACATTACGGTGTCTGGCTAGCTGCCAAATCTTCTATTCAATCTTCACCAATCTATCTTCAACATCTGTCCCTTCAAATTTGATCTTTTCTAAAGCCGGAAATCCCGGCTCCCGATTAAATTCATTTTTACATCCGTGATTCAAGATGTTGTATCCTGTTTCTTGGAATTGGTTAGGTCTTTCCTTTACAAATTTATCTAATCCAATGGATCTATTGATGGGAAGGATTGTGTTTTAACAAATACGAATACTATCTCGAATACTATCTCAATGAAAAGGAGAATTCGATTATGGCAAAGAGAAGAAAGAAAACGTCTCAGGCAAAGAAAACGATGAAAGCAGCAGGTACCCATGAGCGCCAACAGACAACTGATAAAAGAGAAGCAAAAAAAGCGGTTGTTCTCGGCACTGAAAAAAAGGACCGTCTGCCTGTATTTATGGCTGTTGCATGCGCCGCAATACTGGTTGGTGGTGGAATATTATATTTTATCTACAGTGGTTCAGGCTCTGCCCCTGTTGCAGCAACATCATCGACTGCAGGCAATACATTAACACAGGTCGCTTTTCCGGCCAGTTTATTTGAAGATGGTAAGGCACGTCACTTTCAGCACGACGCAGGACGCTTTACCATCAAATATTTTGTTCTTAAAAGTTCCGATGGTATCATCCGGGCTGCCTTTGATGCCTGCGATGTGTGCTGGCCAGCCGGCAAAGGATATTACCAAGAGGGCGACTACATGGTTTGCCGAAATTGCGGCCGCCGATTTGCTTCAGTTTTAGTAAATGAGGTGAAAGGCGGTTGTAACCCGGCACCATTAAATCGTGCCGTTGAAAATGGCAAAGTCGTTATTCAGGTCAAAGATATCCTGGAGGGCAAACAATATTTCAATTTTTCGTGAGAGGTCCGGCTATGAATCTAAAAGTGATTACGTTTCGAAACTTAATGCGTCGAAAAGGAAAAGCCGCCTTTGTACTTGCAGGTCTTGTGATCGGGGTTTCTACGGTGGTTGGCATCATCAGTTTTGTTGAGGCCATGACCAACGATATTAACCACAAGCTCGAAAAATATGGTGCCAACATTCTGATTGTACCCAAAACCGAAAGTCTCACACTCACCTATGGCGGCCTTTCCCTTGGTGGTGTGTCTTTTGAAATGGACGAGATCCGCGAAGCTGAGTTAGCGCGGGTCAGCTCGATTAAAAATGCTAGGAATATCGCGGCGTTGGGTCCTCTGGTGTTGGGGGTGGTTACGTTCGACACCCGTAAGGTTCTTATGGCCGGTGTGGATTTTGAGGCTTCTGAAATATTGAAACCATGGTGGAATATTCGCGGCAGTTTACCGGATCAAAACGGCGTAATATTAGGCGCTGAAGCTGCGCGGGTATTAAACTTGGATTATGGAGGTCGTGTAAGAATAAAAGATAACGATTTTATCGTTTCCGGTGTTCTTCAACCCACCGGCTCCCAAGATGATCAACTGGTGTTTGCTCGTCTTGGAACGGTCCAGTCGATTTTGGATAAGAGCGGACGCGTATCCATGGCCGAGGTTGCCGCCCTGTGCAAAGACTGCCCCATAGATGAAATGGTCAGACAGATATCCGAGGCAATTCCGGGTGCCAAAGTAATGGCCATCCAACAGGTCGTCAAGGGTCGTATGGAAACGTTGGAGCAGTTTAAGAAATTTTCTTATGGAATTTCAGGAGTTATCCTTCTAATCGGATCACTGGTTGTGTTGGTCACCATGATGGGCAGTGTCAGAGAACGAACCGATGAGATCGGAATTTTTCGAGCCATAGGGTTTCGCAAAAAGCACATCATGAAAATTGTGTTTATGGAAGCTGCGATTGTGTCCGGTTTGGCTGGTATTATAGGTTATTTCCTTGGATTGGGGGCTTCGACCATTGCGATAAAATTCTTCAGTGAAAACCATTCCGGTTACATACCCATGACCCCTGAACTTGCCTTTGGCGCTTTAATTATCGCGTTGACGCTTGGATTGGCATCAAGTGCCTATCCGGCATTTATGGCGTCGCGGCTTGATCCGACCGAAGCCCTCAGGGCATTATGAAAACAAATTCGAATACCCGTTTGCCAAAGTCTTGTGCGGCGGGCAGGTCGAACATCGAAATTCGAACTGAGAAGGTGATTTATGAGTTATATTATAGCAGACAACTTAGCGAAGACATACGGCAATGGTCATGCGGCGGTAAAAGCGGTTGCAGGCATCAGCTTTAATATAAATGAAGGCGAATTTGTCGGGATAATGGGTGAATCCGGTGCCGGCAAATCTACACTGCTAGGCATGATGGGGGCGATGAATGCGCCCACATCAGGTCGATTAATTGTCGATGAAATCGATGTTTACAGCCTGAACCAGGAAAAAAGAGCCGATTTTCGGAGAGAATTTCTGGGATTCATTTTCCAGAGCTTCCATCTGGTTCCTTATCTCACGGTCATTGAAAACGTCATGTTGCCGTTAGCCGTTGTGAGGGCGGGTAAGAAAAAAAAATGGGCGATGGCCGAAGAGGCCCTGGATCAGGTCGGCTTGTTGGACAAGGCCCGGCGATTGCCAAACCAAATTTCAGGTGGTGAAAAAGAGCGGGTAGCTGTAGCACGGTCTATTGTAAACGAGCCGCCTGTTTTGCTGGCCGATGAGCCTACCGGAAATCTGGATACGAAAACAACAGGAGAAATCATGAAATTGCTTCGTCGACTCAATGACGAGGGCATGACCATTATCATGGTAACCCATAGTTCCGATTGTGCGGGCTATGCTCAACGGCTTTTGAAAGTGTCGGATGGTAAGCTTGTCGGGGATAATTGAAATAAAAGCAGCATCGATCTTTAGGGGCTTTCCTTAATTTGCCACCTTGACACCACCAGCGCATTTCTCTATACTCTCACGGTCCTATCGGGAATTCTAATCAATTAATATCATTTAAGGATCTTTTTATTAATGCGTGATTCTGATAGCTCAAATAATCGACAACTCTTGCTATTGATTGCCGGTGCCAAAGGTGCTGTGGGATCCACGACGGCTGTTGCGGTGGCTGCCATGAAACGCAATCCCCAATTCATATTGCCCAGTTTATCAACCGGACGTTTGTTTAGTTATCTGGGCGAGCCCCAAGCAATTTCATTCGGCGGATGGGATGCCAGTGACAATAACCTCTGCGCTTCTATCAAGAATCATGCTGTCCTCCCGGAACATCTCTGGAAACCTTATGAAGCCGAAATTAACGGGATGTCCATATTTGAAGCGCCCGGACCGGATTCGGATCTAAAAAATCAGGTTGAACGCCTGATTCAAGATTTCCAACGTTTCAAATCCAAACTGCCGGATGCGCACTTGGTTTTTGTTAACCTGTTACCCGCTAATGTTCAGTTGGATCTAAGTGGCTGCAGTGATCTTCCTCAACTGTATGCGCAGGTCGATTCGAAGGTATTACCGGACCTGGCATATACACTGGCGGCTGTTTTATCCGGGGTGCCGGTGGTAAATTTCACGCCAAATATTGTAGAGATTCAACCCATTTTGGAAGAAGCCATCAAACACGGTGTGCCGGTTGCCGGTCGTGACGGGAAAACCGGTCAGACCTATCTGAAAGTGGTGCTGGCTTCTGCGCTGAAAGCCAGAAATTTAACTATTGATGGATGGTATAGTTTGAATATTCTCGGAAATGCGGATGGTGAAAATCTCATGAACCCCGCACGGGCTGAAGGCAAGTTAAGCCACAAAACCGATTTGCTGGATAATCTCCTGGGCTATCAGGTGGGTCAAAGATACGGCGCATCATCGCATAAGGTCCATATTGATTATTATCCGCCGCGAGGGGACGCCAAGGAAGCCTGGGATACCATCGATTTTCAGGGCATGTTCGGACTTCCCATGAGTATTCGGCTAAATCTTCTCGGCCGAGACTCGATCTTAGCGGCACCGCTTATAATTGACCTTGCCCGTTGGATTACCGTGCTAAAGATGGCCGGACGCGTCGGTCCGGTGCCTGAGCTGGCATTCTTCTTTAAAAAGACGGTGGGAGACAATCCGCCTTTGACTTTTCAGGATCAGATAGCCGGTCTGCAGAAGCTGGTACGGGAATGCGACGAGAAAATCCTTGCCATTCAATCGAAATTTTGATCTTTATTTACTGGAAACATACTAAATCATAAGGACACCGTCATGGTTTTCGGCTACAGCACAAACGCCTTTGTAAAGTTTTCCTTATTTGATGCCATTGAGAAAATCGGCCGGCTAGGATTTAAAGGTGTAGAGATCATGGGTGATCGTCCGCATCTCTATCCTCCGGACTTTGGTGATGCGGAACTGTCTCGACTGAAACGGATTTTACAAGAAAACAATTTAACAGTAACGAATTTGAATAGTTTCACCCTCTTTGCGGTTGGAGACACTTACCTTCCTTCCTGGATCGAGCCCGAGGAAGAAAGGCGGAAAATTCGCATTCGCCACACCCTTAACAGCCTGGAAATAGCTGAAAAACTGGATTGCAAAAATATTTCTGTTCCGCCCGGTGGCCCGTTAAACGCTATCTCCCGAAAAAAGGCGGTTGCTTTGTTCCACCAAGGTTTGGAGCGGGTTATTCCAAGGGCAGAGGAATTGGGTATAACGATTTTAGTGGAGCCAGAGCCAGACCTGTTGATCGAGTCGACCCCACAATTTAAGGCCTTTATTAAGGATGTGAAATCAAAATATGTGGGTCTAAACTTTGATATCGGCCATTTTTTTTGTGCAGGAGAAGAACCGCAAACATCCCTTGAGATTCTTTTCGAATGGGTCGGTCATGTGCACCTGGAAGATATTGCCCCCGATCGTGTTCACAAGCATTTGATTGCAGGCCACGGCACTATCCCATTCAAAGAGATTTTCAAAACGATGGTAAGGCTGGGATATGCAGGGGATATCAGCCTGGAGCTTTATCCTTACGTCGACACACCGGATGAGGCCGGCCGCGAAAGCTTGGATTACTTAAGGCCTATATTTCAAGAAGCTGGATTAGATATTAGATAATCGTCTCTGGTCGCTATCCATTTTGTACCTTCGTACTCACCGACAGTACCGGACATGGTGCTCTTCGGACTACCCGATCCGTTGTAGAGCCTACAAACAAACTTTTTACCAGCCCGTGACCCCTGGTTCCCAAAACAATGATACCGATTTTGTGCTGCTCGGCATATTTGACTAATTCTTCATAGGGACGACCGTCTAAAAGGCTCGTCTGGGGTGTGCACCAGTTGCGAGCTTCTTCGGGCACCATATCCTGAAGCTTTTGGAGTAGTCGGTTATGGATCTCTTGTTGTAATTCCTCTTCTATGGGGGTTTCGGTTTTGTGCAACTCTTGATATATTGGCGCTTCAATGACATGCGCCAAATGCAATTCGGATTGAAATTCCTGGGCCAAACTTAGTCCGTATTCGAACGCCAAACCGGAATCGGGAGAGAAGTCACAGCCCACAAGGATGTTTTCGATTTTTAGTTCTTGATCATCCGGGCTTATAAACTCTTTATCCAGGCTGTGGACCACTAATAGAGGACAAGTAAGAGTTCGCATCAGTCGCTCTGTTACAGACCCCAGAATTAAACGTTTGAGCCCGGACCGGCCGTGTGTGGCGGCAACGACAAGATCAATATCTTTTTCTTCGACGATGCGCGATATCTCGTCAGCAGCGTGTCCTACCGTGATCAGCGGCTCCCACTCTTTATGCTGTTTGCCAATTAATTCTTCGAGTTGCTCACTTGCATCCTGCATAACACGGTTCTGTAAGCCGACCGGATCTAATTGGAACTCTCCATAAATCGCAACCGAAGACAAATCAATAACATGGCAGACATAAATTTTAGAGCCAAATTCTTTGGCCAATTTAATTCCATAATTTACGGTACGATTGGAGAAATCTGAAAAATCGGTAGCACAGACGATGCGTTTAAATTGCATTCTCATAATTCTGTTCCCCCTTTTCAGATATTGTATTGATGTTCAAATTTTTTAAATTTCCCAGACGCAGATTAGAATCTTAAGCCAGAACTCCCTCTTTTCAATCACTTCTTGCTACCCCTTGATTACAGCAAGCGGTATTAATTTTGCCACCTTTTTAGCAATGCCGGCGCCGTGAACCACCTCAACAACTCGGTTCACGTCTTTGTATGCGATGGGTGCTTCTTCAGCCAATCCGGACATGCTGCCGGCGCGAACACGAATTCCTTCTGCTTCGAGCTTTTGCCGCAAGCTTGCTCCATGCACCGTTTTTTTCGCCTTCTTACGACTCAGTGTTCGTCCGGCACCATGGCAGGTCGATCCGAAGGTCTGGGCCATTGAGTCTTGCGTTCCAAGAAGCACCCAGCTGGCAGTTCCCATGGAACCGGGAACTAAAACCGGTTGGCCGATATCGCGGTAAACAGGTGGCAGAACATCCGATCCCGGACCAAATGCACGGGTTGCGCCCTTGCGATGGACGCAGACGTTTATCTTTCGTCCATCTATTTCATGCGTCTCGACTTTCGCCATATTGTGTGCGATATCATAGATCTGGTAAACGTTGTGGTTGTTTACCTTTCCGGCAAGTACCGCTTCGAAACTTCTTCGGATATGATAGGTGAGAACCTGCCGGTTGGCAAAGGCATAATTTGCGGCTGCTTCCATGGCTGCTAAATAATCCTGACCTTCCGGGCTGCTTAGCGGTGCGCAAACAAGCTCCCTGTCCGGCAAATTCAGACCATACTGATGGATTGATTTCTGGAATCGTTTTACATAATCACTGCAGACTTGATGGCCAAGGCCTCGGGATCCACAATGAATTTGAACAGCGATTTGTCCGGGAAAAAGACCGATGCGTTGTGCGGCGGTTTCCTCGAAAACATCACTTACTACGTCGACTTCAATGAAGTGATTGCCGGCACCCAGGGTTCCGACTTGCCCCCTGCCTCGCTCTTTGGCTCGCTGACTTACTTTTTTGGCATCCGCACCGTTCAGGCATCCGTTTTCTTCTGTGCGTTCAAGGTCGACATCCGTTGCATATCCGCGGTTCAAGGCCCAATTCGCTCCGCTTTCCATCAACTGATCCAGTTCTCCTTTTTTGAGATTGATATGACCGCCTTTTCCAACCCCGCTGGGACAATTTGCATAAAGTGCCGAAGCCAGATCATCCAAATGGGGATCTACCTCTTTCTGTTCCAGATGTGTAGCTAAGAGTCGGACGCCGCAATTTATATCATATCCCACACCGCCGGGTGAAATAATGCCGTCGGGCAATTCAGTGGCCAGGACACCGCCGATTGGAAAGCCATATCCCTGGTGAATATCGGGCATGGCCAGAGCATATTTAATCGCTCCGGGCAACGTGGCGGTATTGACCAATTGTTCAAGACTTTTGTCGCCTAATACGCCTTCCAGCAGCTTCGGATCTGCATAAAAGCGGGCGGGAACACGCATGTCTTCGCGAAATGTTGAAGGGATTTCATATAAGTACTTTTCAATTCGCTGAAAATCATGATCACTTATCATGATGACACCTCCCTTCGTAAGAAGACATACTATACATCGAAAACAACTGTTGCTTCCAGGCCTCTATCGGTCTTTACAATCTTTAAATTGTGGTAGGTTACCGCCTTAATATGCTTTACCAGCTTTTGCGTCTTTCCGCCGAATAAAGTTGCCTGAACCTGTGTCGGAACAACCTTTTGCAAATCAAATGTCTTAAACACAAGCATTTCCGCCTCCGCCCAATAGGCGAGTTCGCTTAACCACTCAACCAATAAACTTTCGGCATCAACCGCTTCCAGGTCAACATTTTTTTTGATTTGCGCAGAAATGGCAACCATTAAACTGTTCATCCCATGGGCAGCGTTTACCAATAGCTCCTCAAAATTGCGTCCCTGAATTTGTAACGCGTAGTCGGCCGTATGCTCTATTTCTTTAAATCCAATATAGTTATCATCTACCATGAACTATAGCAAGACATCCTTTGAGAATCTGTATCGGTTTTGAAGTGGAAGACGCGCAAATGCAAGGTTTAGATGCTCTTAACGGCATATACCAAATACAGTCTCCAAGTGTTTTGGAAAAGATCGTACCTGGTCTGGGCGTTACGTCTAATACGGATAGAGTTGATGCATTAATACGGATAGAGTTGATGCATGTTCTTTAAACTCAGACAGAAGTAAAAACCGGTTTGAGAGAAACAGCGAACCTGTTTATTTTAAAACAGACTGGATAAAGATATTATAGCAATAAATTGAGTTTCTCTATGTATAACATGTAACACGTAATCAAATATTGTCAAGAACATGATGACACTAATATGGAATCAAAAAACCCTTTACAACATTGCCAATTAGGATTACGAACATTGTTAAATCATATGAACTGGTTAGAAAAAATCGATATGGAGTGAACTATGAAACATCAATATGATGTCGTTATTGTAGGAGCGGGCTTGGCCGGACTGCGTGCCGCCATTGAGCTCGGAGAAAAAACAAAAGTCGCTGTAATCAGCAAGGTATTTGCCACTCGCTCGCATTCAGGTGCTGCTCAAGGGGGTATTGGGGCTGCCCTTGGTAATGAGGAAGAAGACAATTGGGAGTGGCACATGTTTGATACGGTTAAAGGCAGCGATTATTTGGGCGATCAAGACGCCATCGAAATTATGGCCAAAGATGCTCCGCGTACCATCTTTGAACTTGAGCATTTAGGCGTTCCGTTCAATCGCACCAGCGAGGGCAAAATTGCCCAGAGAGCTTTCGGTGGGCATACCCGCAATTTCGGTGAAGCAGCGGTGAAGCGTGCTTGCTTTGCAGCCGATCGCACCGGCAGGGTTATCATGGATACCCTTTGGGAACAATGTCTGCAAAGAGGTATCGCATTCTATAACGAACATCAGATTTTGTCTCTCATGGTGCATGAGGGGCAGTGTTGTGGATTGGTGGCTTATGAATTGACAACCGGAAAACTGCATTCATTTTACGGCAAAGCGGTGCTGCTGGCGACAGGCGGCGCAGGTAAAATTTACAAAACCACATCCAATGCACAAGCTTCCACCGGTGACGGGATGGCAGTTGCTCTCCGGGTCGGAGCCCCTCTCGAAGATATGGAGTTTGTCCAGTTCCATCCCACCGGCATTTATAAACTGGGGATTTTAATCAGTGAAGCGGCGCGGGGTGAAGGCGGAATTTTGCGGAACAAGGATGGTGAAAGGTTTATGGAACGTTATGCTCCTATCATTAAAGATTTGGCGCCGCGTGATATGGTATCCCGCTGTATACTTGAAGAAATTCGAGGCGGTAGGGGAATAGACGGTAAAGATTTTGTCCACCTTGATTTGACCCATCTGGGTAAGGAAATCATTGATAACAAACTGGCCGAAATAACCGGTTTTGCCCGCACCTACTCCGGTGTGGACGCCACAAAGGAGCCGATTCCCGTTCAACCCACGTGCCATTACATGATGGGAGGCATCGCCTGCGATGCGGGCGGGCGGGTGATCTTAGACAAAGATGGTAAGGCGTTTCCAGGACTTTATGCGGCCGGAGAGTGTGCTTGTGTCTCCGTGCATGGGGCAAATCGGCTCGGCTGTAATTCGCTTCTGGACACGCTGGTTTTTGGGCGCCGAGCCGGAATTGAAATACGCCAATATGTGCGCCATGTGGCTATGCCAAAAACCAACGCAAATTTTGAGAAAGCCGATGCCGACCGGATTTCGGATTTAATGACCAGCAGCGGTAAGGAAAACATCGGTCGGATTATGGCTGAGATGCAGGAAACCATGATGGATAACGTTTCGGTTTTTCGCCATGAAAAGGGCTTAAAACAGGCCTTAGACAAGCTCAACGAGCTCAAGGAGCGTTACAAAGAGATTGTCGTTAGTGACAAAGGCAGTTGCTTCAACCGAAATCTGTTGGATGCCATTGAACTCGGTCATATGTTGGATTTGGCCGAGGCAATAGCGATGGGAGCCCTGTATCGGAGAGAGAGCCGCGGCGCCCATTTTCGAGAAGACTTTCCAACCCGCAATGATGAAGAATTTCTAGTTCATACGATGCTTCGACATACGGATAAGGGACTTCAGATTTTTAAAAAGCCTGTTTGCATCACCAGGTTCCAACCCCAAGAAAGGAAATACTAAGATGAAAACAACCTTTATCATTTGGCGCTTCGATCCTGCTAAAGATAAAGCGGCGCACTATCAAGAATATTCGGTTGATGCGGAGCCAGCCGACAAGATTCTGGATTGTCTAAACAAAATAAGGTGGGAGCAGGATCCAACTCTGGCATACCGGGCCTCATGTGCCCACGGGATTTGCGGTTCGGATGCTATGGTTATAAATGGTAGAGTTGAGCTTGCCTGTCAAAAGCTGATCAGAAATTTTAAAACCGGCAATAATTTTGTGATTGAACCTCTGCCTCTTTTTAAGGTCATCAAAGACCTGGTGGTGGACCTGGAACCATTTTTTGAGAAATACCGCTCTGTTCGGCCATATTTAATTACCGATGAACAAGCGCCGGATCGAGAACGACTTCAAGATAGCAAAACACAACAATTTTATGAGCCGGCACTGCGCTGCATTCTGTGCGCTTCCTGCACAGCATCATGCCCAATCAACCGGGCCAATCCGAATTACCTGGGTCCAGCGGCTCTGCTGAGAGCGTTCAGATATATTTTCGATTCGCGCGATTCATCCACCGATGAGAGACTATCCCAAATTGATGATGATGACGGAGTCTGGGGCTGTAAGACGATGTGGTGGTGCACCGATGTCTGTCCCAAGGGAATTCCGGTGACGAGATGTTTGGGTCAGATAAAACGAGGACTTAAGCAAAAAGACAAAGAAAAGTAGGTTACATTAATCCGTTTTTAAATTAATGCGAAAACCAAAGTTGGCTCCGGCCGCTGTTGACACCGCTGAGAAAATGCTGGAATAATAACTTAATTCTGAATGCGATTATTTTCATTTGCCTAGAGCAATCTGGAGCAAACCAATCGGTAAGGAGGACATTATGCCGGATAAAGATCTCTTGTTGGGGTTTAATTTTTTTTCTGATATTTCCCCGGACGTACTTGATAAGATGGCTTCCAAATGCGAAATATTGGAATTTAAAACCAACGATACCGTTTTTAGCTATGAAGAGCCTGCCGAACATTTTTACGGTCTTATCGATGGAGAAGTGGAGCTGAGCCTTGTTTTTACAGATAAGGTGTTAAAAACGGAAGTTGAGTATGAAGAAGCGGTGCATGCAAGAATAGTCGATCAGCGCGTCTATCGTAGGACCTGGTAGGCGAACGGTAACGGCTAAGTGTACAGAGGCCAGCCGGGTTTTTAGCATATCCGCCGCGGATCTGAAAGCCATGTTCGATGCCGACCACACATTAGGTTACCTTCTAATGAAACGAATGAGTGATATTATTTCAAAACGGCTAAAAAACAG
>WOR8_10009499_pt1 | contig 17441 bp, 16 predicted proteins | sample DeeMarSeWOR38_10_FD_19890 | JGI IMG/M metagenome (IMG submission 19890)
AGCAAAGCGGTGGTATCTCCCCCAAGCTCTACGCCATGCTGGAGGAGAACGCCCGACTTGAAGACCCGCAGGCGCTCTGGAAGTCGGGGGTGGTCTTCTTGCTGGTCATGGTTGGTTTCGTAGTCGGGGAACGCTTTCACGTTGTGCCGGCCGTGCCGGCCCTGATCGGAGCCACCGCGCTTTTGATCTGGCTGAAGCCAGATGTTCACAAGATGATCACCGCCGTAGACTGGACGACACTCGTATTCTTTATGGCTCTGTTTATCGTGGTCGGGGCGGTTCAGGAAGTGGGACTAATCAGCTTCATCGCCGCTGGGATGAGCAGGCTGGTCGGCGATAACCTGGTGCTGGCCATGTTTATGATCGTGTTCGGGGTCGGCACGCTGTCCGTTGTGGTCGCCAATATCCCCCTGGCGGCCTCAATGCTGCCGGTTGTCGAGTTCCTGACCGGCTCGATTCCCGGCGCCAGTAGTGATGTGCTATACTACTCGTTGTCAATGGGTGCAGCTATGGGCGGCAACGGTACGCTGGTCGGCGCGGAAGCCAATCTGGTCACGGCCGGAATCACCGAACAGGCAGGTTCGCCGATATCTTTTGGAGAGTTTCTCAAGGTGGGCCTGCCGGTCACCTACCTGACATTAACGGTGGGCTTCCTGTGGCTGCTCATCCGCTTTGTAGTGCTTGGATGATCAGCAGAACGTCGAGAGGCCACCAACTACGTCGACGAAGGCTCGATTCTGGGCTGCGTTGACTATACTACACGGCCAGTAGGAGGTTTGCTATGACTACGATCCTTCGGCCCACCCGGGGTGGCGAAGTCACTTTTCCCAACCAAGACCGGGCTATAGCGCTTGCCAAGGAACGGGGCGCAGACTTGCTGCTGCTCTACGTGTCGAACGTCCACTTTCTGGATCGCGTTGCGGGGCCAGTACTCGTAGATATTGAGAGGGAACTGGACGAGTTGGGCGAATTCCTGCTGGCCATGGCCCAGGAACGCGCTGAGAAAGCGGGCGTCCATACCGAAAGCGTCGTTTGTCGAGGCCAATTCCGCGAGGCGTTACAACAGGTACTAGAGGAGCACGAGGAGGTCAGCGCCGTGGTGCTCGGTGCCGCTATTGAAGAAACCAGCGTCACCCCTCCGGGCTACCTGGCAGACCTGATCCAGTGGCTGCTCACCGAGTATGGTGTCGAGGTCATTCTGGTCGATAGAGGAGAGATCATCGAGGACCATATGCCCTGAGCCTCTATGACGACACTTGACAAAGAACAACGAATGAGCAGAGCCCGGCGGAGTGCTGGGCTCTGCTCATTGTCTTTGGCGCGAAGTTATAGTATACTCTGTCATCTCCGCCTGTTGAAACCTCCCAAAGACGGAGCACCTGCCATGGCGAAGCTCTCGAGCGATGCGTCACAACTGAATCAGCTCTTGACCACTAAGCTCTACGTCCCGCCGCCGCGCCCCAATCTAGTCCGCCGCCCGCGCCTGATTGAGCGGTTGAACGCAGGACTTGGTCGCAAACTGACGCTTGTCTCGGCCCCGGCCGGGTTTGGCAAGACCACACTGGTCAGCAAGTGGCTGTCTGGGCTGGAACGGCCGTCCGCTTGGCTCTCCCTAGATGGTGGCGACAACGACTTGGCCCGTTTTCTCACCTACATCTTCACTGCCTTGGAACGACTTGATCCCAGTCTGGGCCAGGCGACTCAGGCTTTTCTCCGAACTCCCCAACTACCAGACTTGGAAACGCTTCTATGTCCCCTGATTAACGAAATCGCTGCCTTGGACACCTCGCTGGTGTTGGTCCTTGACGACTATCACGCCATTGCGCTGTCCGAGATTCATAGTGCGATAAGCTTCTTGCTGGAGCACATGCCGCTAAACATGCACCTGGTCATTGCCACCCGCGAGGACCTGCCGCTGTCGCTGGCACGGCAGCGTGCCCAGGGGCAGATGACGGAGATACGGGGGGGCGATCTGCGTTTTACGGAAGCTGAAGCGGCCACTTTCCTCAACGAAACGATGGGCCTAAACCTGGCGCCTGAGACCATCCGAGCGCTTGAAATCCGCACCGAGGGCTGGATCGTCGGGCTGCAATTAGCCGCCCTCTCAATGCAGGAAGTGCCTCCAGAGCGTATCCCGGACTTTATCCAGGCCTTCACTGGCAGCCATCGCTACATCGTGGATTATCTGACCGAGGAGGTTCTCAAGCGGCGGCCTCCGGGCACCCGTTTTTTCCTGCTGCAGACCTCGATCTTGGACCGCCTGACCGGCCCTCTGTGCGACGCTGTTTGTGATTCGTCCTGTGAGGCCGACGGGCAAGCGACGCTGGAGCGGCTGGAGGAAGCCAATCTCTTTCTCATTCCACTGGATAACGAGCGGCGCTGGTATCGTTATCACCACCTCTTCGCCGAGTTGCTGCACAACCAGTTGCAGGCGACACAGCCAGACATGGTGCCCACCTTGCATCGCAGGGCCAGCATGTGGTTCGAGGGTGAAGGCTTGTTGTCCGAAGCGGTAACGCACAGCATAGCCGCCAAGGACTGGCAGCTGGCGGCCCGGCAGATCCTGCGGACGATGATCGAAATGATGGGCCGTGGCGAGAACTACACAACCTTGCTGCGCCAGCTAGAGGCTTTGCCCGACGAGATCGTACATGCTTCTCCACATCTCGCCATAATGTATGCCTATGTTTTGGCTATAAGGATCCAATTGGACCGGGTCGAACCGCGCCTTCAAGAGATAGAAAGCACGGCCGGGGACCAATTGACGACCGAACTTGAACTCCAGATCAAGGATGTTCGAGCTCACGTTGCCGTGCTGCAAAACGATGGCGAAAGAGCTCTCGAGCTTTCTAGGGAGGTTCTCGAGGCACTGCCAGAGGACCGGGCGGATGACAACCCGCTGCAGCGGCAAGCGCGTATGGGAATGGTCTTCAATTTTGGTCATATCTACCTATTTTTCAAGGGGAGCGCGACGAAAGCGGAGTACTGGTATGCCGAAACGCTGGCCCTCTGTCAAGCAGCCGGCAGCACCACACTGTCGCTGAGAGCCATGATGGGACTGGCTCAAGCCCAGCAGTTGCAGGGGCAGCTTCACTTAGCGTATAAGACCTGCCAGCAGGGGCTTCAGCTCGCTAAAAAGACGGAGGAGCGATACGGGCAAGAATTGCCGGCAACTGCTTGGGTCCAGGTGGTGCTGGGCGACCTGCTACGGGAATGGAACAGGCTGGACGAAGCTGCCGACTATCTGGAAAGATGCATCGAATTGTGTCGCCTTTGGCAAGTCGGTGATATGCTGTGCGCGTCCTACCTCTTTCAGGCGCGGGTAAGGCAGGCCCACGGGGATTTTGCGGGCGCCGTGGAGTCGATTCGACAGGCGGAACAGCTTCCGCAAACTTATCGTGACGTTCCCTGGACTGGCGGCCCAATCCCAGCCTGCCGGGCACGGTTGATGCTAACCCAGGCGGTATCGACTGGCGACACAGATTACTTGAAGGCGGTTGAGCACTGGATTCAAGCACGCGGGCTGAGGGCAGATGGCGAGATCAAGTCTTTGAGCGATGAGTCCGAGTACCTGGTTTGGGTCCGACTGCTAATCATCCAAAACAAACCAGACCAGGCCCTGCAGTTGCTAGCGCGCTTGCTGCTGGCGGCTGAGGACGGCGGGCGAAGAGGGCGCGTGATCGAGATCTTGGCGCTCCAGGCCCTGGCCCAGGGGGCACTTGGTCATACAAAACAGGCGCTGATCCCCCTGGAAAGAGCGCTGTCCCTGGCCGAGCCAGAAGGGTACATCCGCCTCTTTGTGGACGAGGGCGGGCCGATGGCAAAGCTTCTACATCAGGCTGAATCCCACGGCATCGCGCCGGACTACGTCAGTCAATTGCTGGCTGCTTCCGAAATCAAGACGGATGACGAAGGGTTGGTCGAGCCTCTGAGCGACCGCGAGCTCGAGGTGCTGCGTTTGCTGAGCACGGATCTCTCCGCCCCGGAGATTGCAGCGGAACTGGTCGTTTCGGTGAACACGGTCAGAACCCACATCAAGCATATCTACAGCAAGCTGGATGTCCATAGTCGCTACGAAGCCGTCCAGCGGGCGAAAGAACTCGGTTTACCGTAGATCTCGCAGTGCCGGAGAAGCAACATAGGAGGCTACACTACAGACGAATGACCCCCGCGCGAGACGAACGACCAAAGCTACTCGCGTGACAGACCAATTCGCCCTCCGTCCTTGGTCATTCGTCAATGACAACCGTACAACACCTGCACTCTCGCCAAACTACCCATCCCCTGCACAAGTTGAGCGGGGGATTTCTTTTTGTCCTTGGCCCTGGCTTCGGTCTGAATCACCCTCCCCAGTCACCCACTGGGTGACGACAAATCACCCACCTGGCTGCTAAAATGTATCCATACTGATAATTCTGGTTAAGGTAACTGCTCAGCTGCTCAAGCTGGATGGTAATCCAGCGCCCTACGCTAGTGGCTTCAATTTGCCTGGGGTCGGGACCGTCGTCGCTGGCGAGCGAAGCGTAGGAGAGGGACGAATAGGAGGAACTCAATGAGAAGGAATAAAGCTCTGCTAATAGTAGTAGGTCTCATTGTCGGTCTCTGCCTGTTGTTCCTGGTTTTTGGGTTTATGTTCAACCCAGCACGGGTAACCTCCGACCAGATCGTTGCAGCTCCCGAACCTAACGATATCTCACTTGACGACCAGGACTTTGCCGTGCAACCCGTCAAACTCGGACATCCCAATGTGTATTTCATCGAAACCACAACGGGATATATCATGGTGGACGTTGGCATGCCAAACCTGGAAAAGCAGTTGGACGAAGTATTTGATAAAGCCAGAGTCGACCCAAAGAGCGTAAAACTCATCATCCTAACGCATGGTCACATGGATCATGTCGGAACGATAGCTTATGCAAAACAGGTAACTGGTGGGGATGTGTTGTGTCACCAATCCTATGCACACGGCCTGGAGAGCGGAGATATTGAACAGGCTGTCGCTCAGAATTTCACAGGCCGTTTACTAAACTTCATGACCGGTTTACTTGGGACCAAGTTCGAAGGGGTAAAACCCGATATCGTCGTAACAGATGAATTCGACTTGAGTAAATATGGCATCGCAGGAAAGATCATTCATACTCCAGGCCATAGTCCCAGCTCGCTTTCGATCATCCTTGATAATGGGGAAGCACTGGTTGGCGACATCGTCCGCGAAGAAGAGCCTGGTGTGATTGGCGTGGGCATGTTTTACGAAGACAAGCAGGCTCTGCTTGGGAGCCTTGAGAAGATTGCGGCATACGAATCAAGCATTATCTACCTTTCCCATGGAGACCATATAGATAATCTCGCCCTCGCTAATGCTATCGAGACGATCAATGCAGAATCTGGGAATTGAATGGACAAATGCACGCGCAAACTCAGTCTTTGCCAACGGGCCAGCTACCAGATTGAAGTAGTCGGTCATCTGGACGTCAACAAGGTGACCTGGTTCGAGGGCCTGACCCTGGCGGTTGGTTACGGGGAGGACGGCACCCCCATCACCATCATGACGGGTGAGGTTCTGGACCAGTCTGCGTTGCACGGGCTGCTCACGGTGATCCGTGACCTGGGACTACCCTTGCTGGCTGTCAATCGCATCACAAGCGTTGAAGAAAATGCGTCGGATGCTAGATAGCTTTGGAAAGGAGGCTCACCAAACGACACGAGAAACCTAAGTTCCAAGAGATTTGTTCGAAGTTGACAGGTTTGTCCGGCGGCTGGATTTCGCCTCCTAAGTCGGAAGGCAAAATTCAGCACAATCAAACACAATCAAGAAGAGGAGGAAACGAAATGTCTACCGAACAGACGAAGGGCCAGGAAGAGGCACTCCCGCGCTTAGATACCTATTACTGGGCGGCGGCGCTGATCTGGGCGGGGCTGGTCTTTGGGGCCGAAGCCTTGGGAATTCTGCCGCAAATTGCTGGGGCCAGGGGCTGCTGATGTGTCTCTTCAGCTTAAGTTCGCCGGACTATGCAACCCCAACCACGTGGGACTGGATCTGGTCCGGATTGCTGCTGCTGCTCGGCCTGGGTACCCTGACCGCCTTTACTGTCCCCTGGTGGTTGGTACTGGTGGTGATCGGCGTGATAATCCTGGTCAACGCGCTAACGCGCCGCGACTGAAGCCAAGACCTGACAGGTCTCCCCTGACCAAGGGAAACCTGTCAGGTCTCTAAGGAGGGGGCAAGATGGACGAAGCCATGGAAGTGGGAGAAAACAAAGCCGACCAGAGAGACAGTAGGGACCGGTGGACCCCCAACCTGACCCCGGGCCGCATCGAGGCTCTCACCGATGGAGTCTTCGCCATCGCCATGACCATCATCGTGCTGGAGCTGTCGGTCCCCTACCTACTTGGACCCTCCCCACCGGGGGAACATCCCACCAGCTTCTTGGAAATGTGGCAGGAATTCTACATATACGTGGTGGGCTTTATCACGCTGGGCATCTATTGGATCCTGCATCGCTACATGTTCTTCTTCATCCAGCGCTCGGATGGGGTGCTGATCTGGTTAAACATCTTGTTTCTGATGCTGGCCTCGATGGTGCCTTTCTCCACGAAAGTGCTCAGCGCCAACGCGGCACTCCTACCCAGGGCGCAAGGTGAAGCGAATGCTGCAACTGCCTTCTTTGCCGTCACGACCATGGCCACCATTTTGATGTTGCTTGTCATATGGCGGTATGCCACCAGAGGCTATCGCCTGGTCGATCCTGATATCGACGAGCGTATCATCCCCGCGCTGACCAGAGTCATCCTGATTGGTGTCACCATAAACGCCATAGGGGTTGCAGTCTCGTACGTATTTCCCTGGGCGGGGTTATTAAGCTTCGTTGCCATGGCCTTCATGATTATTGCCACCGCCTACGGGCGTTACCGGCCGGTCGAGGGGAGAACCGCGACCCCCAAGCAGGCTTAGGAGAGGGACAAATAGATGTGGACTCTTGCACTTACTTCCATTCAGGTTAAACAGAACCGATCACTTTACCTTTTCTCATAAACAAAGCGCAGAAGCTACGGCACAAGAGCTTGCTATGGAGGAGACGCATGAGTGAACAGGTTCTTATCACGGGAATTAGCGGGTTCATTGCGAAACACACAGCCCTGAATTTGCTGCAGAAAGGCTATAGTGTGCGCGGAACACTTCGCACACCGGCGCGCGCGGAGCAAATTCGTCAAACGCTACAAGCCAATGGCGCTGATATCTCTGGATTAAGCTTCGTTGAGGCAGATCTCAACTCAGACTCAGGCTGGATCGCAGCGGCAAATGGCTGTGCCTATGTGCTACATGTCGCCTCGCCATTCCCCATAGAACAGCCCCGTGACCGGGAAGCCCTCGTGCCGCAAGCGCGACAGGGTGCCTTAAGGGTGCTGGAGGCGGCTCGCGCGGCCGAAGTCAAGCGGATCGTATTCACGTCTTCCATGTCAGCAATGATGTATCGCGCCAATCAGCCGCAGGAAATAATAGTCACCGAGCATGACTGGACCGATCCAGAGTGGAATCGATTGACCGCGTACGTCGTGTCCAAGACACGCACTGAAAAGGCAGCCTGGGAATGGGCCAAGGAAAACCGCTGGGAGCGCCGCCTCACGGTGGTCATTCCCAGCTTCGTCCTGGGGCCGACGCTAGATGGTCGGACAAACACTTCACTCAACGTCATCAAACTCATGATGGAGGGGGCTTATCCAGCTTTGCCGCCGGTAGAGTATACGATAGTCGACGTGCGCGATCTTGCAGAGCTTCATGTTAGGGCAATGACGGTGCCGCCAGCGGGCGGGCGCCGTCTCATTGGCACCGCGGACTCTTTGTCAATGACTCAAATGGGGCGCGTACTGTGTCGCGCTTTTCCGGACTATTGCAGGAAGATTCCCACTCGCACTCTGCCCGGTTTCCTGGTACGATTTCTTGCCAAGTTCAACCCCACCCTGAAGACCGTTGTCCCCGACATCGGCCTCGTAGCGCTTGCGGATAATGCCTATGTCACAGAGATGACAGGCGTCGAGTTCAGACCCGCTGAAGACGCGGTCCGCGCTGCCGGCCAGTCCCTTATCGATCATTCCGTCGTCTGATCTACGACTTAGGATGCCCTGGAGGGCGCGCGTTTCAGGATCCAATGAGCTGGACTTATCTGTTCACTAAGAGGTTTTCTTCTGGTGGTGAACCAGTACGCCACTGATTCAGGGAGGGTGATCCTTAAAAAGGGATGAAAGGAGATATGCACATGGTAACAGTCGAAACCAGTGTTTTGATTAACCAACCGATTGAAAAAGTGTTTGAGTATGTGACCACGCCTGAGAATGACCACGAGTGGTACATCGGCATCGAGTCGAAGACAACTTCTGAAGGACCGACCGGTGTGGGCTCTACCTCAGAGTCACAGATTCGATTTCTGGGTGTGCACATGACAGTCGGCTGGGAGGTCACTAAGTACGAACCGCCCGCCAAGATCGGGGTCAAGACCAGCAAGGGACCGGTGACGGTCACGGCCATAGAAACCTTTGAGCCTGTGGCTGAGGGCCAAACTAAAGTCTCGGTCCACGGTGAAGCGGATGTAAGTGGGGTCTTCCACCTGGCCGAACCCGTCGTCGAGCGCATGGCCCAGAGACAGTGGGACGCCAGCTTTGAAAACCTGAAGGACGTACTGGAAGCCCAGAGCTAGCGCAGCTCGATGGCTCCGCCATAGCGCAGCCTGTGCAACAATGTGGATCACCCTCCCACTTGCAGACATTACCTTTGGGGTACTGGCCCAATGGATGTGACTCTGATCTGCTTTTCTCAAACCGGCAACACGCACCAGGTGGCCACAGCCATGGCCGCTGCATTTCGGGAGGCCGGGCACTTGGCAAGGATTATCCCTCTGAAGGAAGCCAGCCCTGAGGATGCGACCCGGGGCGACCTGCTGGGGGTGGGCAGCCCTTGTTTTTCTAGCCAAGCGCCCACGCTCATCAAAGAGTACCTCCGGGCCTTGCCGACCCTGGATGACCAGCTGGCCTTTGTGTTCGCCACATCGAGCGGAGCGCCGGGCCGAGTTCTGTACGATCTGACCAGATTGTTGCGGGGCAAAGGGGCGCATGTGCTGGGTGGATTCCTGGCCCGTGGTCAAGTGCACCATCCTGCTCCCCATATGACCGGCCGGTTCCCGGGCCGTCCCAATGGAGAGGACTTGAGTCGCGCGGGGCGCTTCGCCGCAGCCGTAGCAGAACACGTGTCGGCCGGCCGTTCTGGCCCACTGCCCGAAGGCAGGCCGGACGCGCTAGAGCCGGGGTGGGGTTTCTACGACTTGGTGGGGTCGACCAGTTCGGACAGGTCACTGCGTCGTCTGATGCCAGAGCCAAAACTCGACCGGGGCAAGTGTGACGGGTGTCGGTGGTGTGTCTACGAATGTCCTATGCACAACATCACGCTGCACTCGTACCCGATCTTGGGTGAGCGATGCATTCGATGCTATCGTTGCCTGACCGGTTGTCCCCAGCGGGCATTTGACGCAGACTGGCGGTTGGCCGATCCCTTTCTTGTGTTGCTGTATAACGCTACCTTTATGCGTTGGTTTGGCGACTTGGAAGCTGGCGAGCGGGTCTATTGAGGTAAGAGTTCATACGTTCACGGAAAGGATAGGGAACAATGGCAAGTGTCCTGGTGATCGGAGCCGGCATAGGCGGCATCGCAGCCGCTGCCCGGTTGGCCCGTCACGGCTACCAGGTCACGGTAGCAGAAAAAAACGAGCGGCCGGGAGGACGTTGCGACCGTCTGATCAAGGATGGGCATCACTTTGACACCGGCACCACCTTGTTTTTGATGCCTGAGCTGTATGCCCAAACCTTCGCCGACCTGGGTGAACGTATGGAGGACCATTTGGACCTGCGTCGCATCGACCCCACCTACCGCCTCCACTTCAAAGATGGCTCCAGACTGGCTCTGACTTCCGATCTGAACGCTATGCAGGTCCAATTGGAGGCCATCGAGCCCGGCAGTTTTGGTGCCTATCTGCGTTACCTGAGCGAGGGATATCGCCACTACCAGCTCTCCCTCGCCCATCTAGTGGGGCGCAATTTTCGCAGCCTGGCGGAGTTCTGCAGCCCCAAGAACATCCTGCTAGTCTTCCAGCTCAAGGCGTTGACCAAACATTACGATCACATTGGCAATTACTTTGAAGATCCTCGGCTGAGGGCCGCCTTTACTTTCCAGAATATGTACATGGGTCTCAGCCCCTACCAGGCCCCGGCTACTTATTCGTTTCTGCAGTATACCGAATTAGCCGATGGTGTCTGGTTTCCAATGGGGGGCATGTACCGTGTCGCGGAAGCCCTGACGGGCATTGCCGAGAAATGGGGGGTGCGGTTTATGTACAACGCCCTCGTGGAACGCATCAACGTAAATGGCCGGGTTGCCGCCAGCGTAACCCTGGCCGACGGCCGGCAAATAGGGGCCGATATCCTGGTGGCTAATGCCGATTTGCCCTACGTTTACCGTTGTCTGTTACCCGACGACGGCACAAACGACCGGCTTAAGGGCAAGAAGTACGGCTGCTCTACGGTGATGTTCTACTGGGGCCTCGACAAGCGCTACCCTCAACTCGGGCCGCACAACCTATTCCTGACCGGCGACTACCGCCAGAGCTTCGACCCTATCTTCAAAGATCTGGTCTTGCCCGACGATCCCAGCTTTTACGTGCACGCACCGGTGGGCGTAGATCCTTCGCTGGCCCCTGCAGGGGGTGACACGCTCATGGTGGCCGTACCGGTAGGCCATATCAACGAGGCTGCACCCCAGGACTGGGCCGCCATCCAGAGGCGGGCCCGGCGAGTGGTGCTGGGGCGGCTGGCCGAGATTGGCCTTTCCGACCTGGAGGGACACATCAAGTTCGAGGTAAGGTATAGCCCGCCCGATTGGCAGATCCGGTATAACCTGACCAAGGGCTCCAACCACGGCCTGGGTCACAACCTGAACCAAATGGGCTACCTGCGTCCGCACAACCGACACGACCGCTACCGCAATCTGTACTTTGTAGGGGCCAGCACCCATCCAGGCACCGGCGTGCCAACCGTGCTCGTTTCAGCCCGGCTCACCAGCCAACGTATCTTGGAGGATGCCGGCGTCTTGCGAGCAGCCTATATGACGACGCCGGCAGCCATCTAGGAGTGAGGTGCAACGCACTTTTAAAGTGCGTTGCACCTGACGTTTGTATCAGGTGGCGGCCCACCGAAGCTGTGACAGCCAATAAGGAGAGTGTATCTATGACAGATGCCAGTACAGCCTTGGCCCAATCTATCACCCGGGCTGGCAGCAAGCAAACCTATTACACGGTCCGCCTGATGGTGGATAGGGACTTGGTGGAGGACTGCTTCCGGGCCTACGGCTACTTCCGCTGGGCCGACGACATAGTCGATGCACCAACATCGAACGATGTGTCTTCTCAGTCTGATGACGAGCGTATCTCCTTCATCAGGCGGCAAAAGGAGTTGATGAACCGCCTTTACAGAGACGAACGACCCGATGACCTGGCGCCGGAAGAGGAAATCCTGGCCGACCTGATCAGCCACGATCGGGTAGAGAACAGCCTGCTGCAATCCTATATACGCAATTTCCTGGCCATCATTGAGTTCGATGCTTACCGCAGAGGGCGACTCATCAGCCAGGCTGAGTTGACCTGGTACTCGAATTGCCTGGGCAAGGCAACCACGGACGGTATCCTGTATTTCATCGGCAACGGTCACCCTTATCCGGCGGGAGAGGCGCGTTATCTGGGGGCCACTGCCGCGCACATCGTACATATGTTGCGCGACATGGTGCAGGATACGGCCGAGGGGTATATCAACATCCCCCGTGAATACCTGGAAGCCAACCACATTGGCCCGGCGGACCTGGACAGCCCCGCTTTCCGGGCCTGGGTGCGGGGACGGGTGGAGCAAGCACGGAGGCACATCCGCGAGGGCAAGCGCTATTTGGACGAGTTGGACGTTTTGCGCGCCAAAATCGTAGGCTATTGGTATTGCGCCCGGTATGAAGGCGTCCTGGATACCATCGAGCGCGACGGCTATCTTCTGCGCCAATGGCCTGGTTGGGTCTGTGTGTAACCCTCCGGCACATCGCCCGTCGAGGTCCGCGCGGCTCTTGGCGCGACGCCGGCAGGAGTGACCTAACAAGGGATGTCACGTTGAAAACGTGACCTTTTAGCTTGAGGGCAACCATCACCGAGCAATAGAAAGGGAAAAAGACCGGAGTTGCACGTCTTGCGCGCGCTGGGTTGGTTTCGCGACGCAGGCCTGGAGGACCCCACGGCCCAAACGTTTGTGGGCGATGCGCATGCCCTGCTAGGCAATAGTTGCCGGGATGCATTAATAGCGCTCTTTAGGATGCGTTGGCCTGGGGTGCAGTCAGAGCTGACGGGGGAGGATTGGGCGGAGTACTAGCGTCTGTGTCAACCAGAGTCGCCGGACTTCATTGTGAACCTTCCGGATTAGTACGCCTTTTTCACCTATTCGATGTTCAGTGGGGTGGTCGCAAAGGCATACCCAAATCAAAAGGAGCGCACAAGATGAAGGTTCTGATCATCTCATCCAACACCCTTGCTTTTTCTCCGTCCGGCCCGGCATACGTGGCCGGCGCAGCACTCAACGCCGGACATACGGTTGAGGTCTTTGACTGTCTATTTGCCAAAGACCGGCCGAGTGAGCTAGATGGGCACATCACGCGCTTTAACCCGGACGTCATCGGTATTTCCATCAGGCTGGTCACTGGGGATATCATCGATGAGAGCGCGGAATTCAATACGAGACGCTTCGACGTACGACCTGACGTCAAGGACATGGTAGAGCGCATCAAGCAAAGCTCGAGCGCTCATATCGTATTGGGCGGCCCTGGATTCAATTACTACGGTCCCGATTGGCTGGAATACCTGGACCTCGATTATGGCATCCGGGGCGAGGCCGAGTTCGCATTTCCTCTCTATCTGGAACGTCTGGAGGAGGGGGGCGATATTCACAGTGTTCCGGGGTGTATTTACAGGAAAGATGGTCGTGTCCATAAAGTCCCAAGAGAGCTTATTGAGGATTTGGATGCCACTGCCTTGCCCGCCTACGAGCTTTTTGACCTTGACCAATACTTTGAGCATAACATCTCCGCAGCCATATTCACCAAAAGAGGCTGTGCCTTCCGCTGCACCTTTTGTCCCTATCGCTCGTTGGAGGGAGGCCACTACCGACTCAAGTCCCCCCAGCGGGTAGTTGATGAAGTAGAGCATATCCAAAAGGCCAAGAAGCCAAAAATGCTTTCGTTCTGCGATAATAGCTTCAATGTACCCAAGAAGCACGCAGAGGCCATCTGCCACGAACTGATTGATCGGAAGCTGGACGTAAGGTTGGGGTTACGGAGAATTTCTGTCGTCTCATGAGAGACGCAGGCTGTGATTACGTCAACCTGGCGGTTGAAACTGCGTCCGAAGAAATGCTTAGGAGAATGGGACGCGGATATAAACCCAAGCACATAAGACAGGCGCTGACTTCTCTCAGCAAATCGGATATCCCGTTCGGAATATCTTTGTTGATTGGAGCGCCGGGAGAGACGCCGGAGACGATTGCCGAGACTCTTGACTTGGTCGACAGTTTCCAGATGCCACTTGAAACCTGGGTAACTATTGGGATCTGTCTATGGACGCACCATCAGGAGGTTCTTGATGATGCCCGGAAAGCTGGCCAGCTCAAAAATGATAGAGAACTCTTTGATGGTGCATATTATATATCTCCGGAGCTTCCCAAGGATTATATGCTAGAGTTGATAGAGGCTCTGGGTGCCATAGAAAACTATACAGTTCAAGTCAACAAACCATATGCGGAATTGAGGTGAAATATGAAACGATTTGCTGTATTGCAGCTCTCGGGTTGCTCAGGCTGCGAAATGGCGCTTCTCAACGCCGAGGAGTGGATGGATGACTTCGACCTGGGATATATGACACTTGTCATGTCGGCCTACCACGTGCCAGAGGTGGAAGTGCTGCTGGTGACCGGCGGCGTGCGCACCGAAGAGGATCTCTACAGACTGCGCCGGGTCGTCCGGCGCGCGGAAGAGGTGGTCGCGGTCGGGACGTGCGCCATCTCCGGCGGCATCGCCAACCTGGGCAACCGCCCCGAGGTGCGCGAGGTCTTTCTGACTCATGAAAAGCGGATTCACCTGCCGCATATCGACACAGTGGTGACGGTAGATTGCTACCTGCCCGGCTGCCCACCGACCCCGGAACTGTATATGGCAGTGCTACGCAAGGAGTCCGATTTCAAAGCGGCCACAAGTGTCTGCCAGGAGTGTGGCCGCAACAAGCCCAAGGACATGCGCCCCACACAGCTGCTGGGCTTCCAGCAGGGAGAGGTGCTGCCCGATGTGTGTCTGGTCAACCAGGGCTACCTGTGCATCGGCGCCTCGACTCGCGGCGGCTGCCGGGCTCTGTGCACCATTCCCGGTTATCCGTGCGTCGGCTGCCGCGGTCCATCCAATGCCTTTATCGAGAAAGAATCAGAGGCCTGGTTCACCAGCATCCATCGCGTTTTTGAACACATGACCGATATCCCGCCAGAAGAGATTGAGGCAGCGCTGCGTTCCCCGCAACTGTCGCTCTTCCTCTTCCAATTCGCCGATTATGCCGGGGGAGGACAAGCCCCCAGGCACAAAGACCAGGTGGTGTGATATGACTACTTTGACCTTTCCACTCAGCCGGATCGAAGGCCACGCCCAGGTCGTCATTGAGACGCGGGACGGAGAAGTGCACTCGGCCCACTTCAAGGCGATGGAGTTGCGCGGTTTTGAGTACTTCTTGCAAGGGACACCGGCCGAGGAGATGCCGGTGATTGTGCCCCGCATCTGCGGTGTCTGCTCCACGGCTCACCACCTGGCCGCGGTTGGGGCTCTGGAGGATGCCTACCAGGTCACACCGCCTCCCTTAGCGACCAAGATTCGCGAATTGATGTATCTCGGTCAACTCATCCAGAATCAGGCTACTTCGCTGTTCGTTTTCACTCTGCCGGACCGCCTGGGCCTGACCAGCATCTTTGAGCACGCCGCGGATGCCCACTCTGAGGAGGTCAGGGCTAAGATCGCCGGACGGGCGTTAGGAGTTCGCAGGGCGGGCACCGACCTGATCACGCTGGCCGGGGGGCAATTCATCCATCCCATCAAAGCCGTGGTGGGTGGGGTAACGAGCGGCATCACGCCCGAGGCGGCGGCCGAGATGCGCACACAACTAGAGGGGGTGTTGCCGCTCGCCTGTGAGCTTTACGATCATTACTGGGAGGCATCACTGGCGATGGGAGAACGCCTTGGCACCTGGGGCGACGACTCACCGGCCTACTACGTTGCCGCTATCGGCGGCCGCCGCGATAACTATTACAGCGACGTTATCCGGGTGATGAGCCCAGACGGCGTCATATGTGACAGCTTCCACCCGCGTGATTTTCGGCATTACCTCACCTTTGAGGACACCGATTATAGTTACGCAGGGCGCACCAGTTACAAAGGGGAGCTGATCCGCGCCAATAGCCTGGCGCGCGTCAACATGGGGGAACCGGCAGGTACAGTTTACACCGACCATTACCTGAGGCGCTTTCGGGAGACCTTCGGCAGGCCGGCTCACGCGATCATGCTCTTCGACCTGGCGCGAGGTGTTGAGCTGGTCTATTCCTTGGAACGGGCGCTGGCGATCCTGGAAGAGCCGCTCGACAACGAGGACATGGCCCCCTGATCCACCATTACCACATCGAGAAGGGTCTCATCACCCAGGTCGAATTCATCATTCCCACCGTGCATAATGTACGGGCCATTGAACGCGCGCTGCGCGTGGCGGCCGAGCGCTACATCAACGCCGACCGGGTCGACATGGAGCTGGAGCGCGCCGTGGGCCGGGTGGTGCGCGCCTTTGACCCGTGCATCGCCTGTGCAACGCATTAGCAGATACCCTCAGTTCAGTGCGTGATGCGCCCAGGACGCAGATACAGGATTGGAGCATGCTGAGTACTGGACACAAACGGGAGTATGGCTTTGCCCCGCTTGTGCGGGGTTGGTGTTAACCGCACGTTTGGTGCTGCCAGTCACTGACAAGTGGAAGCTGCACCACGACAGGATACGCCGACTTCGGGAGGGATTTCGAGGTGGCAGAGGAATTGCTAGCTTTCTACAAGGAAATGCTTGACGGCGTGGAGCAAATATCATATACTGGATGTGACATGGCTCGCTGCAACTGGGTGGCTGTCAGCCGTGGGTCCTGAGGACCCCAATAGGAGGGTCGATCCGGCCCAACAACTGCCCGTTGCCTGGCCTGCCCAGTGGCTGCACTCCAAACATCAGGCCTTGTGAATGAATGATTTCGTCCCCATTCTGTTCGCACACATTCTACTTGTTGTTGCAGGGGTAGTCCTCTCAGGAATGGTTATCATTGTGGTGAGGAGATGTTTTCTCCTCCCAATTGCATCTCAATTCCGCTCCCGAGGCTTCTACTTGTTTCTCGCACTTGGTTCGATGGCCTACATAGCAGCTGCTGGGACTATCTCAATGTTACACTCCGATATCTCTCTTTCTTTCTACTTATGGTTATCGCGTCTTCCTAATATCCTAGCTGCCTCTATATTTCTTTTCATCGCTACTTTTGTAGCCGCGATCGTGGTCTTTGTGGCGCGACTTCCCATAAAGTCCTCACATCCAGCAGTGTCTTCTCTGATATTGCTCATTGGCATAGTTCCGTACCTCGTTCTTCTTCCGCTCATCATACGTAGCCTTACGGGATGAGACACCCCCAACCTTGGGGCAGGTGAGCGCGGAAGCACGGCGTCACCGAGTGCCTGATCGGATTGGCAGGAGTGGCCGCGGTGGCGGGACAACCGACGACTGCACAGAGGGCAGCACGGTTGTTCGGAGCCGCAGAAGGGCTGTTTGAGGCTACCGGTGGTTGGCTGGCTGCAGCCGACCAGGCCGAATACGATCGCTACCTGGCCCTAACGCGCGATCAAGTGGAGGAATCGGCCTTGGCAGCGGCATGGGCGGAGGGCCGCGCGATGACGATGGAGCAGGCGATTGCCTACGCATTAGAAGGGGCTCCGACGTGACGTGTGGATCGACTGGAGACTAGCGTCCAATACATGCCGGTGCAAGTAAGGAGGGAGCGAATGAACAGCAAGCTTTTAGTTGCATATGCCACGCTGTCAGGCTCCACCGCCGAGGTGGCTGAGGCCATCGGAGAGACGTTGGGCCAAGAGGGAGCAGGGGTGGACGTGTGTCCGATCAAGGACGTGGGGGACCTCAGCGCCTACCGTGCCGTCCTGGTGGGCGGCCCCATGCTTATGGGATGGCATAAAGAGGCGAAAAGATTTCTGAGGAAACACCAATCAGCCCTGAGCCAGATGCCCGTGGCCTACTTCATTACCGCGCTGAA
>WOR8_10009448_pt1 | contig 17437 bp, 17 predicted proteins | sample DeeMarSeWOR38_10_FD_19890 | JGI IMG/M metagenome (IMG submission 19890)
CGGGCGCGTTGACCGCCGGGATATAAGGCTCCCGGATGATCCAGCGGGGATTGAGGCCCATAAAAAGATGGGTCATGGTGGTATTGCCGGCAACTGCCAGAGCATAGATGTGCTGCGGCTCAAGCTGCTGTGACTTACATAAGTGCACAATGGCGCTGTTCAGACCGGAGACAATCCGTTCGTTCAGCTCCCTGAGACCGTTTTCTTTTTCAGCAAAATGAATCCGGGCCAGGATGTCGGGGCCGATTTTTTCCTGAGGATTGTCAAAGGCCGATTCAGCCAGCGTGGCGCCTGTGGCAAGATCTAAAAGACGCAACACCACGCGGGTGGTGCCCAGGTCAATTGCCAGTCCGGCCGCTATGCGGGAATCTTCTGCGGCGGTCACCTCCAGCAAATGCCATTGCCGGAAGCGCTTCCAGAGGATACAGCGGATTCGATACCCCCATTGCCGCAAAAGTTCCGGCAGTTGGCGGATAAGCTCCAGATCGACATGGACCGCATCGGTATTTAAGCGAAGTTTTAAGGCTTGCAACAACCGGTCGGTATCAGCCCTATTGTCCTTTAAACTGGGGGGTTCCAATGAAACGGTTTGAATCCAGGGAGTGGAATTTTTATCCATGTTTGCCTTGATGACCCATCAGGTAGGGTTGCAGCGAGGCAGGTGACTTGGCCGCTGGCTTCTCGCTTCTTGCTTCTGGCCAGGAACCAGTGACCAGGAGCCAGTAGCCAGAGGACTGAAACCTGACACCTTGTTTTCCAATTAACCCATCTTCTCGATTTGCGCCAGGATGCCGTTCATGACCTCTCCGGCCGAACCTTTGATGAGATAATCGCTGATATCGCCGGTTAGCAGCGTACTTTCCGGATTGATTTCGATGATTTTTGCCCCGGATTCTTTGGCGACTACCGGCATCAGGGCGGCCGGTTGCACCACGGCGGAGGTGCCGATAACCAGCATGACATCACAATCGGTTGCCACCTGTCGGGAGCGCCAGAGGGCTTCCTGCGGTATCATTTCTCCGAATAAAACGGCATTGGGTCGTAAGATTCCACCGCAATCGCAGCGGGGGGGAATTTCGGTGATTTCGACGTTACTGGTTTTGAAATGCGCGTCGCACTCCATACAGCGCTGCCAGGCCATGTTGCCGTGAAATTCGATGACATCGGTATTTCCGGCCATTTGATGGAGACCGTCCACGTTCTGAGTAATGATCGTTTTTAAAATTCCGAATTCTTCGAGTTTTGCCAATCCCTTGTGACTGTCGCTCGGTTTGGCCTTGTCCAATACTTCTTTCATGTCCTTAAAAAGAAGGGTCCAGACTTTTGTGGGATTTTGTAAAAACGCATCGATGTGGGCCACTTCCATAGGGTCGTATTTTTCCCAAAGCCCACCCTTTCCTCTGAAAGGCGGAATTCCGCTTTCAACAGAGATGCCGGCACCGGTTAGGGCCGTCACCATTTTTGCGCCGGACAGGTCTTCGGCCGCTTTTTTAATTAATTCGTCCATAAAACTGCCTTTGTTTAATTCGTTTTATTGGTTGGATTGGTTTAATTAGTTGAGAGCGCTCAACAACTAGCCAAACCAATGAAACCAATCGAACAAATACAACCAATCAAACGTTTCCTTACAATTCAAACTTCATATCGCTTGCCACTCCGACGCACTCCAGTTTAAGACCCTGTTCGGCAATATATTGCCGGCAGGCGTCAACCATGTCATCCATCTGGTCATCGGTTCGTTCCTGGTTGATATGAAACAGTCCTAATTTTTTAACACCGGCTTCCCGGGCCAATTGGAGCACATCGCTATAAACTGAATGGCCCCATTCAATAAAGGTCTGATATTCTTCGGGTGTATACTCACTGTCATGGATTAAAAGATCGGCACCTGCTGCAAATTCCACATAATCTTTAAACTTCCTGCCGCCGGGGTGAGAATAACCGAGTTCATTGTCAGTCAGAAAAACAAAGGTTTTGCCGTCTTCATTAAATTTATACCCGCTGCCGCCGTTGGGATGGCTGATAGGTATCGGCGTGACAGCCACCGAACCGATTTCAAACTTCTGCGGACAGGCGCTTTCATATATCATCTGAGCCTTAACGTCGTCGTACCTTACCGGGAAATTGGGTGGTGCCATGACGGTTGATAAAATTGACTCTACAAATTGGCTGTGAAACGGGCAACCGTGCATATGAAATCTGGAGCGTTTTGCATAGAGGGGTTTGAAGAAGGGAAATCCCATTAAATGATCCCAGTGGGCGTGAGTGAAAATAAAATTTATGTTGTTTACATTTCCTTCAGCAAGTTTGTTGCCAAATCTGCGGATTCCGGTACCGGCATCCACTGCAATGATATCATTGTTTCTGGTACGGATTTCCAAACTGGTGGTATCGCCGCCGTATTTCAGATACGCTTTGCCCGAAACCGGAATCGAGCCTCTGGATCCCCAGCATGTAATTTCCATCTTGGACCTTTCAAGGAAGCTTTCACTTAAACAACAACCACGAAAACACGAAATTCGGAAAGCACGAAATTTCATTTTTTCGTGTTTTAACTATTTCGCGCTTTCGTGGTAAGCAGAATTTTCAATCTTTTAATTCACGAATTCACCATAAAACGTATGCCAAATTCCCTCATGTGTCCAGCTTTTTAAGATTTTGGCCGGCAGGCGTTCCAATTCTATTTTTACCTGTTTGGCTTCACTGCGCATAAGACCGGACAGGATAAAGCGTTTTTGGGTTGAAAATCCCTTTGTACAAATCAGTTTTTGCATGACGTCGTAATGGATGTTGGCAATCAGCAGATCGGCCGGGCAATCAATAAAGGCTTCAGCATCTCCCTGCACCACCGCAATCTGTTTTTCAAGGCGGTTTAAGCCAACGTTTTTTTTAGCCGTGCTAGCCGCCAGCAAATTTAAGTCAATCGCCAGATTCAAGCGACAGCCCAGACGGGCCGCTGCCAGGGCCAGCAAGCCGGTGCCGGTGCCTAAATCCAGAACCCGGTCTGGTGTGCGCTCGCGGCATGCCAGTTGGACTGCATCCAGACAATCGCGGGTGGTCGGATGGGTGCCTGAGCCAAAGACAATGCCCGGGTCCAGAATGATCGGAAGTTTATCCGGACGGCCGTGGTCGCGATTTTCCCATGGAGGGATGATTTGAAAACACCCCTGATCGAAAGCGGTAAATTCGGTCCCCTGCCACTGCGCGTAGGGCATATGGTAACTGTCGATAAAGGTGAGTTGCGGCTGGGCGCTCAAAAGCGCTTTAATCTCGTCATGAACAGGATCAGAAAAAAACAGAAATGAAAAATCATCTTCTTCCCAGTTACCCATAAAACTGTTGCGGGGAATTTCTTGATGGGATGTCAATTTACCGCCCAGCTGATAAATATATAGATCATCGTAGGGGCAGAAGCCAGAGTTGGCTGAGACCGGGTGTGGGCGGTTTGAATTATTCATTTTTGGGCAACTGATCCAAATACCATTCCATCGGGTCCAGCACGGAAAATCCCATGTTTATTAATTTTTCCTTCACATGGGCGACATTTTGCGTCAGCAGATAAGGGAAAACGGCGCGCTTGTCTTTTTGCCAGTAGCGGGCGACCAGCACACTGCCAAAGGAAATGTTTTCTGCGGTGATGGCATCGACGATTTTTTTCAACTGCCCAACCTTTTCTTCGGCCAGAATACACAGCAAAGTGCCCGGTTCACCAATTCCTAAAACATTGATGAAAGCGCGCAGCAGATCTCGCACCGAAATGATTCCGCTGAGAATGCCGTTTTCATCCACAACCGGCAGGGCACCCACCCGGGCATCCTGTATCATTAGCAAGGCATCCTGCAGGGTATAGGTCGGAGAAATGGTGATCGGGTTTTGGGTCATGATATTTTTGATTTTCAGTTCCGCAAATTTTTTCTTTTCTTCTTCGTTGGGAGACTCTTTAAAGAATTTGTAAGGCAGTGCACTTCTAATATCCCGATCCGTCACGATACCGATGAGTCGGCCATCCGGTTCGATAACCGGAAGATGGCGGATCCTGTTTGCGGCCATTAATTCCTGTGCCTCAAAAATTCCGGCTTCAGGCTCAACGGTGATCACCTTGCGGGTCATGGATCTTGAGACAAACATGGTCAATTCTCCTTATTATCCGGTTAAACCGGAAAGATGAAAGAATGTAAATTTACCACGAAAGCCCGAAAGAATAAAAACACGAAAAAAACAAAATATTTAAATTTCGTGCTTTCTAGATTTCGTGTTTTCGTGGTTAAAACGCGTTACCTCAAAGAGACGGTATCGTTTTTTCGCTATCCTTTTAGCAAAACCTCAACATGGTTGCAAGCCAGCTCCGGCAGGCGTTTGATCGAATATCCGCCCTCAAGCACCGATATGAGCCTTCCCTGGGAATATCGATTGGCCATTTCAACAATTTTTTCAATGATCCAGGAAAAGCCCTCTGTTGTCAGTTTTATGTCCGACATATTGTCGTCAATATGCGCGTCGAAGCCGGACGAAACCAGAATCACCTCCGGCTTAAAGTCGTCAAATGCTGGAAATAAATCTTTTTGCAGCAGCTGTTTATACTCTTTGTCGCCCTGCCCCGGGAGCACCGGCGAATTTTTTGTAAAACCGTATCCGGCATCTTTGCCCAGTTCGAATTCGCGACCGGTTCCCGGGTAGGCAAAGGTGGGATGCTGATGAATAGAGTAGTAAAATACCGTGGGGTCACGTTCAAAAATGTGCTGGGTTCCATTGCCGTGATGGACATCAAAGTCCACAATGCCGATGCGCTTTATGTCCCATTGCTTTTGAATATAGCGGGCCGCAATGGCGACATTGTTAAAGTAACAAAATCCCATGGCTTTGTCGATTTCGGCGTGGTGCCCGGGTGGCCGAATGGCGCAAAAGGCATTGTCAAGTTCGCCGTCCATTACGAGGCGGACCGCCTCTAAAACACCGCCGACTGCCAGCAACGCGACCTCATAGGATGCCGTGCACATCTGGTTGTCGGGACTGTCAAAGATATTGTCGCCGATGCTGCACGCACTCTGAAAGCGGTTGATATAATCGGAGTCGTGCACGGTTTCCACCCATTTCAAATCCGCCGGAACGGCTTTAATCAGCGTCAATTTTTCAAGCAGACCCGCAGCCTCAATTCCTTGGTAAACCGCTGGAAGCCGGTCCGGCACCTCCGGGTGGTAATTTCCGGTCAGGTGCTCCCGGTATCTCTCATCATATAGGAAGCCGGTTCTATTGCTCATCGAATTTCAACTTTCCTGAATTAAAAACACGGTTTGCGCCTTTTACCCTGAGATCCGCACAATGCAAGATTTTAAGCAACAATTTTATCAAAAATTTCAAATGCGGCCTTCACGGATTTGCTGTCTTCAGGCATCTCTATGGTCGGGCGGCCGTTAAAATCGAAATCATAAATCATGTCATCCTTCGGTATGGATCCGATCAGTTCGAGGTTGGCTTTTTTGATCATCTCCATGGCCTGCTGGTGCGGGGCCTCTCGCGCTTGATTGATGACAACATAACTTTTGCCCACTACAATTTTCAAACATCTGGCCAGTTCTTCGATTCGCACCGCAGCCTGAAGTCCCCGCCGCGAGGGGTCCGATACAATCAGAAGGATGTCTACATTGTTTGTTGTCAGCCGGCTGATGTGTTCCATGCCGGCTTCATTGTCCATGACTATATAGGGGTAATTGCCCGACAGCCTCTCCAGAAAATTGGTCAGCAAAGTGTTGGCCGCGCAATAACAGCCGGCGCCTTCGGGCTGGCCCATTACGACGAGGTCAAAGCCTTCGGATTCGACCAGGGCCTCTTCAAGCTTCATTTCCATAAAAATATCTTTGGTCATGCCGCTGGGGACGTCGCCCTTTTTCATTTCCTCCCGGGCGTTTCCCAGGGTATCGGCGATATCAACACCCAATACTTCGTTCAGGTTGGCATTACAATCGGCATCCACCGCCAGAATCGGGGTTTTATTTTTTTTCAACAGGTATTTAATGAGCATGCCGGCCGTGGTGGTTTTGCCGGTGCCCCCCTTGCCGGCCAGTGCAATTGAGTACGGCATATTTGTCAACTCCTTTTCATCTGAATTTCGCTTCCGCATCTATCCGCTTTTTTTAAAATTCGAAATGTGCGGTTTAAATTAAGTTAGTTTTTGCCGTCCGTCAAGAGGGTTTTAAACTCCTTGAAAAGCCGGGGACCTTATGCTAATTCCAATCAGACCATTTTTTTGGGGGGGATGAGCATGGATTTTGAACTTACCAAATCCCAAAAAGAAATACAGAAAGCTGCCAGAGAGTTTGCCAAGGGTGAGTTTGACAAGGAGCTCGCCCTGGAGATGGACAAAAAGCACGAATTTCCGACTAAAATATGGAAAAAAGCCTGCGACCTGGGATTTGTGGGGGTGCACTTTCCAGGCGTTTTGGAAGTGAGGCGTTAAAGCAAAAGTTCCTGCCACCGGTTGCCGAAGGACAGATGCTTTCCGCCTGTGCTTTTACCGAGCCGGGTCGTGGTCAGGATATTACCTCTCTGGACACCACGGCGGTGCACGACGGAGATGAATGGGTGATCAACGGCACCAAAACATTTATTACCAACGGCGGTCTTGCCGGGTTTTATTCTGTCATGTGCCAGACCGATCCTGCATGCCAGCCGCCTTACAAAGGCATCAGCCTGATCCTGGTAGAAGCTGAACAAAAAGGAGTCACGGCCACCGATGTGGGCGATAAGATGGGCATTCACATGATGGCTACTGCTGAATTGAATTTTAAAGATGTACGGGTGCCGGCCTCTAATCTTATCGGAGAAGAAGGCAAGGGATTCTACCAGGTTCTTGAATTTTTTGATGAGAGCCGAATTATAATTGCTGCTCAGGCGCTGGGCACCGCTCAGGGCGCTTATAATCGCGCACTCGCTTATGTCAAAGAGCGCGAGCAGTTCGGCCGCAAAATTGCCCAGTTTCAGGTGACCCAGCACAAGCTGGCAGACATGGCCACCAAAATAGAGCTTGCCCGTCTTCTGACATACAAGGCAGCGTGGAATTTTGATCGGGGTAGCATCGATCCCCAACTCACCGCCATGGCCAAGCTTTACGCCGCGCGCACGGCAGTTGAAGTAGCAGATGAGGCCATTCAATTGCTGGGCGGATACGGCTATATGACCGAGTATGAGGTCGAGCGCTTTTACCGGGATGCCAAAATTATGGAACTTATTGAAGGAAGCAGGAAGACCCAGAAAAACACGATTGCCAGGGCGATACTCGGAAATCTAAGGTAATTTCCGGTTAAAACTTAATAAATATATCATTATTTCCGGATGGCGAAAACGCTTTGCCGTCAGAAGTATGACGATCTTTTATCCGATTTATAGCCAAACAGTCGTGTTTGGCGGGTGCTTTACAAAATCGCTCGGTGCTTTTACTTTCCTTTAATAAGGTTATTGGCGATTACCAGACGCATGATTTCATTGGTGCCCTCATAGATCTGGCATATTTTCGCATCCCTCATATGCCTTTCCATGGGATATTCCTTGCAGTAGCCATATCCGCCTAAAATTTGAACACCCTCAATAGAGGCGCGCATCGTCGCATCGGATGCATACATCTTGGCCATCGCGGCTGCTTTTTCATAAGGTTTTCCATTATCCTCCAGCCAAGCAGCCCTCAGGGTCATCAGCTCGGCGGCATCCAGTTCCGTTGCCATATCTGCTAATTTCCACTGGATGGCCTGAAAGGATGCTATGGGTTTACCAAATTGTTCACGTGTCTTGGCATACTCCAGGGCCTCTTCCAGGACGGCTCGTCCAATTCCTATAGCTTGGGAAGCAATGCCGATCCGGCCGCCATCAAGAGTGGTGAGCATCTGCTTGAATCCTTCCCCTTCTTTGCCAAGAAGCGCGTCAGCAGGCAACCTGGCGTCCTCAAAAACCAATTCAGCTGTGCCGGATGCATTGATTCCCAATTTGTCTTCCACATGGCCCACTTTAAATCCCGGCGTATTTTCTAAATCAACTACAAAAGAGCTGATCCCTTTATAGCCTTTTCCCTTTTCTGTTACAGCAGCGATCACCGCGTACGCGGCCACATTACCGCTGGTGATGAATTTTTTTTCTCCATTGAGAATCCATTCATTTCCATCCCTGACAGCGGAGGTGCGCAGGGCAGCCGGATCCGAACCCGCTCCTGCCTCGGTCAATCCGTAGCAGCCTATTTTTTCGCCTGCGGCAACTGGGGAAAGGTATTTCATTTTCTGTTCGTGAGTCCCAAAGGCCATCACCGGATAGCAGTAAAGCGAGTTGTTCACAGACATAATGGCACCTGTACTGGCACACGCCTTGGAGATCTCGATAAGCGTTAACACATAGCTGACGTTATCCATACCGCCTCCGCCGTATTCCTCAGGCACCGCAATCCCCATCATCTTAAGTTCACCCAGCTGTTTGACGATTTCCGCCGGGTGCTCATGCTTCTCGTCCAATTCCGCGGCTTTAGGTTTGATCTCAGTCTCAGCAAATCGTTTAGCCATATCCCTTACCATCAGTTGTTCTTCTGTAAGTTCAAAATCCATTTTTTATTTAGCTCCCTTTTCAAATCAAACGATTTTGTGATCATCGAATCTCATTATTCGAAAATCCATTTAAACTTCGCTGCGTCTTGTAACATATTCCTTCTTGTTTGTAAATTGCTACTGCTACTCGGATTGGTTCTCAAACACCTTTTGGAACTCATTTTTGGCAATTTAACTGGAGCGAGGTACTGAATGTACGCTGCTGCATCCCCCGTTATGTGACTTTCTTTGATCTTGGGAAAAATGTCTCGTTTCCAGCTTGAAGAATCAGATGTAATCTTATATATCCGGGTGAGCTGAGCCTTTACCTATGCGGAATTATGATTATAATTATTCTACTTAGCAAAAGAATAATAACGACTTCAACATTGTTATAGAAGGGAGGTCACCATGCTCGAGATCTTAAAAAAAACTTATCTGACCGGAGCCGGCCTGGCGGCTAAAACCTGGGATGAAGTGGAATCACTCACCAAGGAGGTCGTTAAAAAGGCCAAGATGTCTGAAAAGGAAGGGGCAAAATTTATAAAGGACATGAAAAAGCGTTATGATGACACTCAGAAAAAAACGGGAACGTACGTGGAAAAAGTCGTCAAAGATATTTTAAAAAAGATGGATATTGCTACGGCGGCTGATATTAAAGTCTTGAAAAAAGAGATCCAGCAGCTCAAAAAAGCATCTGGCAGCACAGGTGCCAAAAAACGGGCCGGCAGGACAACCGCCAAAAAGCGGCCGACGACTGCTGCTAAAAAGCGTGCCACAACCGCCAAAAAGCGGTCAACGACTGCTGCTAACAAGCGTGCGACCACCGCTGCCAAGAAGCGCACCAGCAGAGCAGACGCAAAAAGAGGCTAATCTTAAAGATCTCAGATGTTGAGCATCCGAAAAATAGGCGTTATCGGGCGCACTTACCGACACTTGAATCGATACCGGCAGATCCTGACCGTATTGTTCAAGCATGGATTTGGCGATCTGCTGGAAAGATTGAAGCTTGACCAATACATTGAAGCCGGCATTCAGGCGATTTCAAGGAAGCAAACAGAGCCGGTTGAAAAGCTGACACGGCCTCAGCGGCTGAGGATGGCATTTGAAGAACTGGGTCCGACGTACATCAAACTCGGGCAAGTGCTCTCAACGCGCCCGGACCTTGTGCCGGGAGACGTTGTCAAGGAACTGGCCAAGCTTCAGGATGCGGTACCGCCTTTCTCTTTTGCAGAAGTCAAAGACGCTGTTGAAGCCGAGTTCGGGAAAGCTTCTGAGGAAATGTTCGACGAGCTGGAAGAACAGCCCCTGGCGTCCGCTTCAATCGGGCAGGTTCACAAAGCCCGCTTAAAAGATGGTGAATCGGTGGCGGTTAAAATCCAGCGACCCGGCATCCGGAAAGTCATCGAAGTTGATCTTGAAATTATGCTTCATCTGGCTACCCTTGCCGAGCACCATATCAAAGAGTTTGAAATCCATCGGCCGGTGAAAATCGTTGAAGAGTTTGCGCGTACGCTCGAAAAGGAAATCGACTATAACATCGAAGCCACCAATATGGAGCGTATCGCCCGCCAATTTTTAGATCTGCCTCACGTATACATACCTTTAGTGTTCAGGGAGTTTACCACTTCGCGGGTACTGACGACCGAACTCATTGACGGCATTAAAATCTCAAAGATCGAAATGCTGGATGCCGCCGGGCTTGATAAGAAGGTGATTGCGGACCGGGTGGTCGGACTGGTGCTCAAGCAGGCCTTTGATCACGGATTTTTTCATGCCGATCCTCATCCCGGAAATATTTTTGTCTTACCGGACAATGTCATCTGTATGGTGGATTTTGGGATGATGGGCCTCGTGGATCGCGCCACGCGCGAAGCGTTTGTCGATTTGATAGACAGCGTGGTTCATCAACACGAAGTCAAGGCCGCCCAGGGGCTGCTGAGTCTAACCGAATGGGATGACCAGCCGGATGTTCGTGCCCTGGAAAGAGAAGTGGCTGATTTTATGGGACGCCATCTCTACAAGCCTTTAAAGGATATGCAAATCGGAAAACTGCTGCAGGATCTGATTGAATTAACGATTCGGTTTCGGTTGAGAATCCCACCTGATATTTTTCTGATGATCAAGGCCTTGAGTGCCGTTGAAGACGTCGGCCGGACGCTGGATCCGGAATTTGATCTGATCGCCCATGCCACCCCGTTTATCAAACGGGTCAAGCTTGAACGCTTTGCACCCCAGCGGCTATCTTCCGATGTATTTGATATGATGTCGCGGCTGCTTCAATTTTTACAGCAGTTTCCAAAAGATCTCATGGATCTGACCGGTATGATTCGGGAACATCGGCTTAGTTTTCAGCTGGAACACAAAGGGCTTGAAACGATGCTGGCGACCCAGGACCAGACCAGCAACCGCATGTCGTTTGCCATCATCATTGCGGCACTGATTATCGGCTCGGCGCTGATTGTCATATCCGAAATTCCTCCGCTTGTTTTCGGCATCTCGCTGATCGGAATCATCGGATATCTGGTTGCCGCCGTTATGGGATTCTGGTTGCTGGTGGCGATCATTAAAAAGGGACGGCTGTAGCAACTGATACGATTTTCACATTTTTCAGCAGGCCAATTATTTCAGATTTCATGATGCCAGGAGAAATGAAATGAAAAATCCAACACTTTTGATAATTGTTGTAACCCTTTTAACAGGGCTTGTCCTAGCGGCTGAAGCCATTGGCCAGGACAAATCCTGTCAATTTGAAGCCAGCGGTCCTGATGATGTTTATCTGGTGATCCGGGAGAAAACCGGCTCCGGTGAAACAAGAGAATACGTCATGTGGAAAGGTTGGATTAAAAAATATCAACAAAAGCAATATGCGAGCCAAACCGGTCAGGTCGGTTACGATTACAGACTGTCTTCCGATGACCGCACTTACGGTGACAATCACAGCTCATGTGAGGATGGTAACATTATTCACATCCCCTAAAAGTGGACAGCCCTGACGATAAAGATGAGGCCGGCAACGATCATCAAAATAGCACCCGCTTTATAAATGATCGCTCTTGATTTAAGCCAGCCCATGTCGGTGAGTTTGGCAACTAAGAACAGGGCCGGCACGGTCCCCATTCCGAAGGCAGCCATGAGACCCATCCCGTTGAGCATCCCCTGATAGATGCTATTTCCCTCCATGCCGACGCGGGCGGCTCCCAGCAACGCCGTATATACCGGGCCGCAGGGCAGCAGCCCGAGCAACAGCCCCAGAGGCAGATAGACGATGGCGGATTTTACCTTCAGCAGCCTGCCGAATCCTTTTGAGATCCATCTGCCCGGGCTGGAATGATTGCCAAAGATTCGACCGATCGGCAACCATCCGGCCATCGCAAGCCCCAAGAGCACAATTAAGGCACCGGCGAAAAGCATCACGCCTTTCTGCAAACGCTCTATATGCGCGGCCACCATGGTAAAGGAGCCTGCGACCGCGACCACGCCACCCAGTATGACATAGGTGATGATTCTTCCGAGATGATACAGAAGGTGGGGGACAAGGATGCTTTTTTCTTTGAGGTTGAGACTGAAGGTCACTACAATCGGTCCGCACATGCCGATGCAATGTCCGAAGCCGATGGTAAAACCGGTGGAAAGATAAAGCAGGAATAGCGTTTCAGTAGATAACATCGAACATCGAAGATAAAGTCGGTTTGGCCGACATCGGGTATGGTTACCGTCGCCTGCCAGGTCCGGCGGCCGCTGGGGCACCTGACAATAACGCCCTGGCCCTCATAAGTGGCAACGCCGGCGGATTCAAGCTGTACGCGGTTGGGGCCCATGTTCATGCCCGGCATCCCTAGATCGATGTAGGGCAGTTTGGTGTTCGACGGTAGTTTGCCGCTAAAGGTAACTTGAAACAACAGATCCTGCATCGCCTTTACCGGTCGTGGTGTCACCGTTAGCGTAATTGTGGATCCTGCCAGGTTCCGGGTGCAGGCGCCCTGGTGCAGGTCGCAGTTGATCATTTCCTGATATTTGTCCCCGGCTGCAGTGTGCCCGCGCCCGGGAGCGGCCAGCAAAAAAGCAGTCAAGATTACAGCGCTAAACGGAATTATCAGCGGTTTCATTTTTGCTGCTGCAGCCTCCTTTTTGTGTTCCCGCAAAAAAAACATCCGCGACTGCTCCAAAAGCAGTCACGGATGCCGGAATTATATTTCTTTCTGTCTTCTGACCGCTGTCATCTGATCTCTGTTTCTAACTTACAGCAGGGTATAGCCCGGCCCTTCCCCGCCTTCAGGGCACGTCCAGGTGATATTTTCATAGGGGTCCTTAATATCACAGGTTTTGCAGTGCAGGCAGTTGGAAGGGTTCAGTTTCAGCCGGCGCTCACCGCTGTTATCATCAACCTCAATTTCATACACATCGCCCGGACAAAACCGGGTGCAGGGGCTGCGGTACTTGGGATAGCAGGTGTTCACGCAAAGATCGGTGTCGTGCACAATAATATGCGAGGGCTGATCCTCGCGGTGCTTGGTTTTGGACAGATAGACACCGGTGAGCTTGTCCACATACAATTTGCCGTCAAAGATTTTAGAATCGACTCCCGGTTGAACATCCATTTGCTCACCGTTAAGCGGCTTGAGCGACTTATAATCTTCCTCAAGGGGCATATGGTCTGTAAATCCGCGGCCTTTGGTGAAATATTGTGCGCCCAGATGAATAAATTTCATCAGATTGGTCTTAGATAGGGCCTGGTAAAAATTGCGGCCTTCGTATAATTGCTCATTGATCCAGCTATTTTCAAACAGGTCGGAATATGTGTTGAGCGTTTCCCGGCTAAAATTGTCTTTTTCGATCGCTGCGATGATAGCCTCAGCTGCAACCATGCCGGATTTCATGGAAACATGGATACCTTTTAAACCCGGCATATACTGAATGCCGGCGCTGGCGCCAATAAACAGACCGCCGTCAACAGCCAGCTTGGGCAATGTGTAATAGCCGCCGGTGGAAACCGCCCTGGCACCGGCCTCGACGACCTTACCGCCCTTGATGAGGTTGGCCACAAACGGGTGGCTTTTGAACTTGATAAAGGTTTCATACAGATCCAGCAGAGGGTCCTCATAGCAAAGTCCGGTCAGAAACCCCAGGGTCAGCCGGTTATCGCTCATCTGATATATAAACGCGCCGCCGGGTATATACAGCCCGATGGGATAGCCCATCAAATGGATATCGTTGCCCTTGCTGGTATTAAAATAGTTGGACTCCGCAGGCAGTTCGATGACCTCTTCAATACCGGTCTCAAACACCTGGGGCATTTTACCTTCCATCAGGTTTAATTTTTGATCGATTTCCTTAAACAGACTGCCGCGGGCCCCCTCGCCAAAAACGGTTACTTTGGCTTTCAAATCAATACCAGGTTCAAAATTTGCTTTGGGTTCTCCATCGGGCCCGATCCCCTGGTCGCCGGTACGTACCCCGACAATCGTTTTCCCGTCATCCGCGTAAAGAACCTCTTTGCCGGCAAAACCGGGAAAAAGATTGATACCCATTTCTTCCGCCAGCTGCCCCAGCCAGCGGGTGAAGCGGGAAAGGCTGATGATCAGACTGCCCGTGTTGTGCATCGGTTTGGGCACAAACGGCACTGGAATAGCCGAGGTTTCGGTTAAATAATAAAATTCATCCCCTCTGACGGTGGCCTCAATGGGGCATCCTTTGTCCGCGTAATCCGGCATGAGTTCATTGAGGGCCATGGGATCCATGACGGCCCCGCTTAAGGCATGGGACCCGATTTCGGCGCCTTTTTCGATCAGGGCCACTTCCAGTTCCAGATTTTTCTCCTTGGCCAATTGCATCAGTTTAATGGCGCCCGCCAGACTGGCCGGGCCGCCGCCGACAAACAGCACATCAAAATCGATACTCTCACGCTCTACGGTCATTGTTGCAACTCCTGTTTACGCTAAGTGGTTAATTTAATAATGTTTAAACATGTCTTAGGCTGCACCCCAAAACATAAAAGATGACTTTTAGCATAATCTATGATCTTTGTAAATTATAAGATGTAGCCCGCGGTCAGGATTGCCCCCTCGTGTCCAAACAAAAAAAACAGAGACACCGTCATCTCTGCCTTCTGGCCAATCATTTGTTCATCGGCCCATCTTATCCCAGCGCAACATCCAATGTCATCATGATGGCGAAGCCGAGCATGGCACCCATGGTGGCGATGTCGGTATTTTTTTCCAGTTGCGATTCCGGAATCAGCTCTTCGACCACCACATAGATCATTGCACCGGCAGCAAAGGCCAAGGCATACGGCAATATCGGCTTTATCAGGATGACCGCCAAAGCGCCCAGGACACCTGCAATCGGTTCAACAACACCGGAAAGTTGGCCATACCAGAAGCTTTTTAAGCGAGAAAGGCCTTCGCGGCGCAGCGGAACAGAAACTGCCGTGCCTTCGGGGAAATTTTGAATGCCGATGCCCAGCGCCAGCGCAACCGCCCCGGCCAGGGAAGCGGAAGGCAAATCTGAAGCCAGTGCACCAAAAGCCACGCCGACCGCCAGGCCTTCCGGTATATTGTGCAGCGTTATGGCCAGGACCAATAGCACACTGCGGTGCCAGCTAGTTTTAATGCCCTCGGCTTCTTCCCTGGGAAAACCCAGGTGCAGATGTGGAAGTATTTTATCGATAATCCACAGAAAGAATCCACCCATTAAAAATCCGACTGCGGCCGGTACCCATGCCGGCAAGCTGCCCTCCTCAGCCATTTCAATAGCTGGCGCCAGCAGGGACCAATAACTGGCGGCGATCATAACCCCCGCCGCAAAACCGAGCATGCCGTCCAGTACTTTTCGATTGATGCTCTTGAAAAAGAAAACCAGGCCGGCGCCCAGAGCGGTTAAAAACCAGGTGAACAGTGTCGCAACCAATGCTTGCACAACCGGGTTCAATCCTGAAAACCAGGCAACCATTTTAATCTCCTCCTTGTTGAGCGATCGTAAATAAACTTCATTTTTGCATCGATAGAATCAAAGGAAGATATTTTTACCTTGAGGATATAATTATATCGTTCGCATTCGAGCGGTCAAGGAAAACCCATAATAATAATGAAAAAAGCAGCATTGAAATTTTTCCCAACACGCTGGTGGCAACGGCTTGACTAAATTTAGGTCGGTCCTTATTTTTTTGAAGCGCAAATTCTATTGAATCTTCAATGTTTTTTTAATAGAAGTATGAACTAGAACCCACCCGGAAAAGATTGTCTTTATGAAACTGTATCTCTACAATTCGCTGACAAGGAAAAAGGAAGAATTCAAGCCCATCAAGCCCGGCAAGGTCGGCCTGTATACCTGCGGGCCGACGGTCTACAATTATGCCCATATCGGAAATTTGCGAACCTACATTCTGAAGCGTGTGCTGGTTTACAACGAATATGCCGTCAAGCATGTCATGAACATTACCGATGTGGGCCACTTAACCGGTGATCGCGATATGGGTGAGGACAAAATGGAGGCGGGTGCGGCCCGGGAGGGCAAAAGTGCCTGGGATATTGCCGATTTTTACACCCAGGCCTTTAAAAAGGACATAAACCATCTCAACATTCTGGCGCCGGACATCTGGGTCAAGGCCACTGATACCCTTCCGGAACAGATTGCTCTGGTTGCAACCCTGGAAGAAAAAGGTTACACCTACCGCACTGCTGACGGTATTTATTTTGATACCGCCAAATTCAAGGATTACACCAAGCTGTCTCATCAGGACCTTGAAGCGCTCAAGGAAGGCGCCCGGGTAGAACGCAACCCCGAAAAACGCAATCCGACTGATTTTGCCCTCTGGAAGTTCTCCCCGCAAGGTTCAAAACGGCAGATGGAATGGGACTCCCCCTGGGGCAGGGGCTTTCCGGGCTGGCATCTGGAATGTTCGGCCATGAGCATGAAATTTTTAGGCGACCGGCTGGACATTCACTGCGGCGGCACCGATCATATCGATGTGCACCACACGAATGAAATTGCACAATCAGAAGCGGCTACGGATAAACCTTTTTTTAATTTCTGGATGCACGGCGCCTTTCTCATTATTCAGGGCGGCAAAAAAATGGCCAAAAGCGAGGGAAACTTTCTGACACTTGAAAATGCGTTTCTTAAAAAGGATATCAACCCGTTAGTTTACCGCTTTGCATCTTTTTTAACCCATTACCGTAAACCCATGGAATACAGCGATGAGGGCATCGAAGCCGCTCGGAATGGTTTACTGCATGTGCAAAATCAGGTGCGCCAGATCCATGCTGCCGGCGTTGATGCCGAAACATCCGTTAGCGCTGAATTTAAAAACAAATTTAGCGAAGCCATCAACGATGATCTAAATATGCCGCGGGCCATGGCAGTTATCCAGGAGATGCTCAAAAGCCAGATCAGCGATGCCCAAAAGTATAACACCATTCTAGATTTTGACCGGGTGCTGGGGTTGCAGTTGGACCAGCTCGTTCAAGCGCAAGCCTTGCCCGAAACGGTTCAAAAATTGGCGGATGCTCGCCAACAGGCCCGGCAAGCCAAAGATTTTGCAGCCTCCGACCAACTGCGCGCTGAAATTGAAGCGTTGGGCTATCAGGTCCAGGACACAAAAGATGGCATGAAGGTCGTAAAGAAATAATTTTTTTTGTACCCCTAAATCAAATTACGAAAGGAGGTAAAGATCATGTTGGTAAAATCACGAATGAGCACGTATCCCCTGACAATTGGCCCGGACGAGTCTCTTTCAGATGCCCATAACTATATGCGTGAGCAAAAAGTACGGCATTTGCCCGTGGTGCAGTCGGATGATAAGATGCTTGGATTGATTGCTGAAGATGATCTGCTCAAGGCCGAACCCTCCAGTGCGACCTCATTGAGTGTGTGGGAGA
>WOR8_10002694_pt1 | contig 17430 bp, 12 predicted proteins | sample DeeMarSeWOR38_10_FD_19890 | JGI IMG/M metagenome (IMG submission 19890)
CCCTTGGCTCCGAGCTGACGCTACCCGGAAATTTTGTGGGTATGGCGGTTGCAACACCGGTAACCAATGTGTTAACGTTGCTGGCCTTTGCCGTTTACCTCTTTTGGCTAAACTGGCTTTTGGCGCTTGTTTCGCTGAGCATTTATCCGATTGTAGTTTTTCTGGTTCCGCTGTTGCAAAAAGGCGTAAACCGGGCCAATAAAAAACGCGTGGACGCTGCCAGACAATATTCATCACGAATTGCTGAGGCCATCTCCGGTATTCACGAGATTCAGGGCAATGGCGCCTATCATATTGAAAATCGAAAATGTGATTCTTTGGTGGATAAGTTGTTGAAAATCAGAATCGTCTGGAGCTTGTACCGCTTCGGCGTCAAAAGCGCCAATGGCTTTTTCACCAGCCTGGGCCCCTTTCTGGTATTCATTTTAGGCGGTTGGTTAACCATCAAAGGTCAATTGGAACTGGGCGCTTTGGTGGCCTTCCTTTCCGCCCAGGAAAAACTCTTTGATCCCTGGAAAGAACTGATTGAATTCTATCAGGTTTACAGCGATGGTCGCGTCAATTACAGCCGCACCATGGAATATTTCGACCTGGAACCTGAGCACGAATTAGAACCGAAAGATCGCGAACCACTGGATTTGGACGGCAGCATCGAGGTAAGAGATTTGTCTTTTGTGACCGAAAGCGGTATTCACTTGCTTGACGGCATAAATATGTCTCTAAAACCCGGAGAACATCTGGCCTTGGTCGGCTTTTCCGGCAGCGGCAAAAGCACCTTGGCGCTTTGCATCGGCCAGCTTTATAAGTATACCGGCGGAAGTGTATTGATCGGCGATAAAGAAGTATCCGGTCTGACCAAAAAGGACATGGTGAACAATATTGGATTTGTGGCCCAAAGCCCCTTTATTTTCGACGGAACCATTGAGGAGAATATTCTCTATTCGTGTGCGGCAATAACCAACGAAAACGGCCGGGAAAAAGAAAATGGCCTGCCCACATTAGATGATATCATTGCCGTGCTCCAGCAGACCGGAATTTTTGCCGATGTTTTGCGGTTTGGGCTCAATGCAATTCTAACCCACGACCAGGATAAAGAACTGGTGGATGTACTGGTGCGGGTGCGCAAAAACTTTCAGCGTGATTTCGGGGAAGAATTAGCCGACTACGTTGAATTTTTCGACGAAAATAAATATCTTTACTATTCCAGCGTGGCTGAAAATTTAATTTTTGGCACGCCGGAGAAAACTGAATTTGCGAATGCGAATCTTTCTAAAAATAAATACTTTCTTGAGTTCTTAAAGCAGGCAGACTTGAACAGACCGCTGCTGAGTATGGGCGCAGAGATGGCCAAGCAAACCGTGGATATCCTGGGCAATCTGCCACCGGATGCCGTGTTTTTTGAACAAAGTCCCATCACTGCAGAGGAGCTGGATCAGTACAAGCTACTGGTGGAACAATTAAGGAAAAAGAAACTGCATGAACTTGCTGAAACCGATCGCCAAAAACTTCTGGTGTTAGCCCTGCGATTTACCCCCGGAGTTCATAAAATGGTTTCTCTGCCCCGGATTCTGGAGACACTCATTCTTGAAGGGCGGGCGTTATTCCGAGAAAAGATTTCCAAAGATGACCCCGAGGCGATTCCGGCCTACCAAATGTCCGAATACATTTACTCCCAAACGATTCTGAATAATATCTTTTTCGGAAAAACCAAAACAGCCAACCCGCAAGCCCAGGAGCAAATCGACCAAAGTATTATTCAACTGTTGATCGAAGAAGACTTGCTGGAACGCATTATTGAAATCGGAATGCACTATCAGGTTGGCACCAAAGGTGATAAATTATCCGGGGGACAACGACAAAAGCTGGCCATCGCCCGCGTGTTTCTTAAAATTCCTAAGATCCTGATAATGGATGAAGCCACATCCGCGCTGGATAACAAATCCCAAGCCCGCATACAGAATCTGCTCGAAACGCGCTGGAAGCAAAAAAGTACGGTGATTTCCGTCGTCCATCGCCTGGATACTATCAAAAACTATGACAAGGTCGCCGTCATGAAAGCCGGCAAAATTCTCGAAATGGGCACCTACGATGAGCTTATCGCCCGGAAAGGAATGTTATATGAACTTATCGGGAAAAAATGATTCGAATCCGGCAAGCGAATTAGAACAGAATCTAGAATTTTTGAGACAAACCTATTTTTTTTCGGGGATTCCTCTTGAAGCCCTTAAGGTTTTTTCCTATCTTTGCACCAGGGAAAAATATAAACTCGGCGAGTATCTCTTTCGCCAGAATGAAGATGACGGCCAAGCATTTTATATTATTGAAGGAAAAGCCGTGTTAGAGCGCGAAGATAACGGAAGGACAAAAATAATACGAGATTGCAACCGGGGGGAGTTTCTGGGAGGCCTGACGCTTTTGGGAGAAATGCGCCGCGTGTTTTCGCTGAAAGCAGCTGAGGATACAACCTGCCTTATTTTGAACAGAGAAAAATTTACAAAAGCCTTGGAACAATTCCAGGAGATTATGCCCAAGATATTCAAAGCACTGGTAAGGGGTATCGACAGCTGGGAAGAGCGCTTTTTAGCCGATCGCCCAGATCAATGTGGAGATTGTATGGATAGATTGGGTGTCAGTTTGCTTTAAGCGTTTATTTTTTTATGCGATAATATCAAAAGGATCTGATATATTCGAAAAAAACCGTCTCATAAGCCTCGGATAACATTAGCGAAAGGTGAACGGTTATGCCAAAAAAAGAGTACTCATTTAAACTTAAAAACGATTTATCTGAACTGGATACATTATGCCAGGAAATGGAAAGGTTCGGCCGATCGATCAGGCTTTCAAAGAAATTCATATTTGAGATCAACCTTGCGCTTGACGAACTGTTCACCAATATCATTTTATATGGGTTTAAAGATGACAAAGAACATCTGATTAAGGTCACCCTTACACCGCAAAATGACATACTGTGTCTTTGCATTGAAGATGACGGCATTCCGTTCAATCCGGTTGAAGCAAATGAACCTGATTTGGGATGTACGATTGAAGAATGCAAAATTGGAGGATTGGGTATTCATTTGATCAGAAACCTAATGGATGAAATATGCTACGAAAGATGTGGCAATAAAAATAAATTGACCCTGAAAAAAAATATCACGCCAACCGATCCAGGATAAAAACCGAGTTAACTATTTTTTCGCAAACCCATTGTATATTTGTTTAGGGAGGACAGTAAATGGAGATTATTGAGGAAAAACAAGACATGATTAGTATTTTTAAACTCAACGGTCGCTTGGACTCAAATACCTCTCAAGGTTTTGAGAAAAAGATTTTTGATGCAATTTCCGATGGATCGATAAATATGATCGTTGACTTTAAAGACCTTGATTACATTTCGAGTGCCGGTTTGCGGGTTATTTTGAAAGCCACCAAAGCCCTCAACCGTGAAAAAGGCAAGATCATGCTGTGCGCCATGCAAGATTATGTTAAAGAAGTCTTTGAAATCGCAGGATTCGACTCTTTTCTTCCCATCGTTGCCACGATGGATGATGCGCTCAAAGCATTTTAAGTACGTTCGCTTCTCCTCTCAACTGCAAGATCGGAAATGGAAAAATTGGATCACCGCAGACCTATCAGGCCGCGCTTTCCCAATTCGTGCATAAATTGGGTCACGGCCACTTCAGCCTCCCGCATCTGCAAACGATGAGATTCGGCAAATACCTGGATTATTTGACGTACTGATCGATTGTCATCGATTAGATTCCAAACTGCAGTTCCCAGTTCGTCAAGCTGCAGTTTTTTGATCTGAGTTTTAACCGGGGGACCTCCCAAGCGCTTGACCAGACCAGCGATCCATGGCCGCATCGTAGTTGGATAACGAATAATTATTTCCCCGCTCTCCAATCTGCTTTCCGAAATCTGAATATTCTTAACTGGTATACATTTCAATGCCTCCTCACGAGTCGTTTGAATCCCTTTGGGTTTTTTTTTAAAGACTTTCATAATTGGTGCAAATCCTATTTAGCAGATAACTATCAAACGGTCGTTTTCCGTGCATTTTAACTCCCAAAATACGGTTCTTCTCTTCCACATGCCATAGACGCCACCACTGATACGAGGGCTTCGGCTTTAAGCGGCTTGCCCAGCGCAACCATTTGAAACGTGGGATTTGACTCCATTTAACTGCCTGACGTCCTTGGATAATTTCAGCAGTTGGATTGCATGAGGAGAAATCGGGCATGGTTTCGGCAAATTGGCGCAGGTCTCGCTGACGAAGCAGCACAGAAGCCGGTGCCCAGCGATACAGGTTAATTTTTTGAACGCCATCGGCAAATCTAAGTTCATATTTTCCGGCCTCAAACCGGTGGTTCACCAGTTTGTAATTTTCCGGAATAATTGCACGGATATCAAATGCACACCAAACTACCTGATCATCCTCTCGATGATCATTAAATGTTTTTAAGATTTCAAGGGGAATCTTAGCTGTTTGAATGGATTTTGGCTGAAAAAATTGAATGAGGGTTGCATTCCGACATGAGGGACAATACAGAATCACACCCTGACCTATCGTTGTTTGCCCCTGCCAGGTGAAACCACTTACTTGATAATCACTTAAGGCTATTTCCCACTCGAACGGCAGCTGCCATTCGGTGACGGTTTTTTGCAACGTTTTGCGGTGGAGGGCACTTAAACGCTTGAGGTGGGCGCTGTGGGAAAATTTTCCTTTAATCGGACCCCATTTGACCTCCATGGTAGATCCTAAATTGTCTTCGAGCAATAAATAACGGGACCCGATCTGCCCGATCTCCCAGGTAATGGGAATTTTAAAATAAAGTTTATTCCAGGCAATTTCTTTTGTGCAAAAGCTACCGCGGAACAAAACGATCCCATCCCTTCAGCTCTGGGACCATCATCTCCCATTTGCGTTGCCGGAGCCGTTCCCGCTGATCGAGTTCCTTTTCTTTGTAACAAAGCCGATCTCTGTCGATTAAGCTCCACATGGTCAGCTTAATTGAATTTCCTCTCTTTTCCGTTTCATCGCCTGTATTGTGCTGCAAAGATAAACTAATACGGTTATTATCTTTATCGACAAAGGACCATTTCCATTCAAGAACAATGTGAAAAGGATCACCGCGATACTCAATTGGGTCACCGAATCGTTTTTTAATTCGCTTCAGCAATTCCTCGTAAAACTTTTTGTTTGAATCCAAATACTTAAGCTTAATACGCACGATATGCCCTGGCGCGGTGCACGTCGCATAAGCAATGAGACCGCTTTTGAAACCTTTGATGGGTTTGGTTTCAACTTCTTCGATATTTTCCATATGGCGGATGGGCAAGGCGGTCTCCATAATAACATAATCCTTGAAGTCGGCAATGTTTCGATCCAACACAAACGGCCCGACCGTGTGCGGTGCATCCGCCAAGCATGCGGTGGAAAGCAGAAATAATGCAAACAAATTCCACAAAACTATCTTCTTTTTCATAAGAGCTCCTCAAAAATTGTAAGGGATGTATGGATTAAGAAATTGAATACCCAAATTTTTCTTTATTTAATCCCTAAATTCTAAAATTTGCAATTCCTAAATTCAATATTCAATATGCCAAGCGCCCCAGTGATTTAAGGATCAGCGTCACCCCCATGGCGAACATACCGGTAAGCCCCATACCGCAAGAAAATCCGGCCAAAAGCACCGGTGCATACTGACGCCACATGATCCCGTAACGTTTCAAGAAAAAGAAACGACCCAGCAACGCTCCCACGACCTCAAGGATAAGCCCGTGGGGAGTACTCTGGCCCAGCCCACGGACCATTCCGTAAACCAACAGGATGGGCAATCCCAGTATCATCAAAATGGCATAGGTAATGACTCCCAACCCCATACCCGCCAGTACATAAATCCAGTTCAACGCCTGGTAGAATAAAGAATTTCCCTCCAGCGTGGAGGTCTGCATCAAGAGGGAGTTTAAGGCCTGCAAATGCCAAAGTTCCTGGGCAAACGGATAGGCGCTGGATGGAATGGGCGCCAGACGCCAGATAAATTGAGAAAAAAGCAGACTTGCCGTCATCACCACCGGAAAAACGACAATCTCAGATTTAATGATTCCGCGGATGCTGGTGCCGGTCAGCTCGATTTCGCGGAACTTTACCGTAGCTTCACCGTAATTATGTATCGGGATAGGCGCATACCAGATCTCAATGCCCTGGTAACCGAAATATTTTGCGCCGGCAATAAAGCTCGCCTCACGAACCAATGGAAGGCTGACAAATTGACCGGCAATACCTTCCATCCGAGCCGTGATATAAGATACGATGGGTGTATAAATAAAACCATAGGCCAGAAAGAACACCCATGGAAAATTGGGAACCAACCATACGCAAAGCAACACATATGAGGTTGTGGAAAAAACATATATACCGACGGCAATCCAGAAATTAAAATCCCCCCGTCCCGGAGGGGGTCGAAACAGCTCTTTAAAACTACCCCGCCGGCCGGCGCCGCTTTTGCCGAAGGACCGGACGACGTGCCAGACGCCAATCAAAGCAATAGCAAGGCCTAGGCCGATACCAAAACTCAGGTAAAAGTCAAAATTGTTGGCAAAAACCGTGTCGACCGTTCCCATCCCCGGATGCCATCGATTAAGAATACCGTGTTTGTATAAAATCGGATTAGCCACCACCGTAATGATCAGACCCACCAATCCGCCAATCACCGCCCAAAATGGCAGCACCATTCCGATAAACACAAGGCCGAGGTCAAACTGAATGCCGGTTGCCACAGCCGGCAGCATTTCTTCGGTATGACCGGTCAGCTCAACCCAGGGAATAGGAATTAATCGAATCGGTTCCATAAGGAATAGACCGGAAACAGTGGGCAACAAAACATATATCCCGCCAAAGGCAAGACCGATAACGCCTCCGATGGAAAATATGCGCCATTTCCAGCTTTCCGTTTTATCTTCCGTTGATTCGGCCAGTGCCATGGTTCCCAGGGCTGCCACAGGTGCCATCGGAAAGGGAAGTTTCTCTACATCGGAAGTAATGCGGTAAAATACATAGCCTAACCCAAACTGGTCGATGCGCTGAATAATCTGGGTGCCGACCAGCAGAAGGATGGGAATCAACCAATCCCGGTGAAAAAATGTTCGCTCCACCAGAGAGGTTGAATCCGGCGCGGGAGCTACCCAGGTGGGAATGAATTCGGTCAGCCCCAACATTCTGGCAGCATCAGACTGCACGAGATATTGGTTCCACAAAAGCCCCTGGAACGGAGTTGCCAGGGCTGCTCCGGCCATATAATAGAGCAGAAAAATTTCCTGTTGCTTTAACTCACTGTAAGAGCGCTTTGCCAGCTCCGCAAAGAGGATAATGGTTACCCAACGTGCCGCCGGACCGATGCCGGTTCCGATAACCAATTGTAAGTACATGCTGCCGGGCATCATCAGAAAACCGATAAAAATTGATCCGACAATGGTCTTCCAGTCAAATCCTTCCTCAAAATGGTCCGGCGTTTTTAAAAGATCTCGGTACTCTTGGAGTTCCTTATCCTCGTACATGTCTCGGGGTCCGTGTTTCGGGTTGTGAGTTACGGCTTCCGCGCAGCGGGCAATGGGGTTCGATTTTTAAGTTGCTATTTTCATATTCAGTTAAGAGATAATCAGAAGGAATCATTTTTCTGTAAACTGTAACCCGCAACCCGCAACTTAGTCTGGTAACACCAAATAACTCGAATAACTAAAAAGCCCATAGATGGCCCAGCTGCCGGCCATAAAAAAATCACCGATAATCAGTCCGATAAAAAAATTGCGCATTTTTTTAAACAATACCACCCCGCCATAGCGCATGCAAAGGGCATTGCAGGCCCAACCCACAAAAAAGCTGAACCATAGATGCCACATGGCTGAACTGTAAGCAGTTAAATAGCCGATGGGATGAATCGGCCACCAGTAAAAACGGTGATAGCAGATTACTAGAACCAGCATAATAAAAGCACCGACAAAGGTGAATATCTTAACCCATTTACCGGGGTTCTCGGGTGATTCGACCAAACTATAAATATTGTCGTAAACCGCAACTGTCGTGCGGGTGGCCCATTCGAGCTGGAGTTCTCTGACACCATATTTGTAGCAGAGTGCCAGCATGGCTAAAAAAGATGCCACGATACCAATTATCAGAACGATGATGATAGTTATAAAAATCCAGCGATTATTGGAAACCTTCTCTGTGACCTTGCGGGCATGCAGTAAAGAGGGCAGGAGAGACTCGCGCAAATCAACAAAAAGCACTTTCTGAACAACTCCGGCAACCAGTATCCCGGTATTGGTGAAAGAATTAGAGCTGAAAAAAGCCGTCAGACTGTCGATGGGAGCCGCGGTTAATGTAAAGTATGCAATTCCACCTTGGCAGATAACACGCATGGCCACCAGCGTAAACAGGAAAAAGGCGCCCACCACCAGAAAAGAAAATAAAAACGGGATTCCGAAATAATGGCACCAGATCACAATTCCAAAACCTCCGGCAACAAACCCCCAAAACGCCACGCGCGTGGAAAACCATTCTAACTCTAAATTTTTCTCTTTCCTAAGACCAAAGCCTTTTAGAAAAATATCAAGAAAATGAAACCTTGCCAGCCAGGCAAGAAACACGAAAAACACCAGATAGGCACCGATCATCTGAGTTTCTTCGGGACGGGAAATAATTGGACCAAATGTAACCCCCAAGGCCGCAGCGGGTATATTAATGCCCAAGACGCTCAGCAACCCGATCAATAATGTGCCTGCGAAATAGAAAAACCAAAACGAAAAGGAAATCTGCTTAGATGTTAAAAATGCAAAACCAATAAAGGCCGGATAGATGTAGATTTTGAGTTTGTAAAACCCTGAAAAAAGCCCGACTTTTGGAAAATATTTACCGGCCAGAATTAAGGTCGGAATCGAGGGTACCGATGGATTATAAAAACTCAGTCCGTTGATCAGATGCAAACAAACGGGCACGAAAAATCCGATTAACAAAAAGCGATTGGTTATGAAACGGCCAAATTGATTGTTGTCCAAGGCCTCTTGCATTAAAAGCGGAACCCGCAGCAGCGGAAAATTCATTCGTTCATTGTACAGCGGCTGTTTGCTGAGCAGATTTATAATGCAGACCATTACCAGATAGCAAAGCAGGATGAATCCCGCCCAGCCCAGAAGTGGGCCCAGCCAGGCATCCCAGGGAATCGTTTTTATCACCTCCAACCAATCCATCGATCTTCCGCCGGAAATTCCGTTATAAAAAGTCGTGACGGCTTCCTGGCTCTGGGGATACCAGCTTTTCGGAAGCAGAGGATGCAATTTCTCTTCCCAGCGATTTTCAACAGTCGCAAAATGATATGGTGCAGTTAAATTAATAAAGAAGGTTCGGGCGAGCCCGGTCCAGGCAATGCCGGACAACAATACCATCAGGGCCCAGGATACCAATAACTCTTTTCCGCTAATCAGCTTGCGTCCTTTAAATATCCAACGGATCAGCGCTGTGATAAGCATCATCCATACCAAAAAATAAAAGGGCGCCAGCGGAAAATGCCCGCCGCCCAAAGGTGTTCCCTGGCGATAGGCATTGTTAAAGGGTGTAATCAGGCAAATCAGAACGGCAAGGCAAGATCCGATCACAATTGCACGCAGACGGATTCTAATTACTGTACTTTTAGTTTCATCTGAAGATGAAGATCGTTCTGTCTCGGGGCTCTGCTGATTTTCTATCATCTCTCTGCTACCTGGTCGGCGCGGATTCCTAGCTGCTTTTCAGCATCCATTAAGATTCGTTCGTATTTTTCTTTGGTCGAGTCTTCAAACGAGCGCCACACGAGTAATTGTCTGCGTATTTCATGCAGAAAGGTTTTATTAATCCGGTGCCAGGCGTTGGCTTCGCCGGACTCTCGAACCAATTGAACTTTAATTTCGAGAAATCCGGGTTCGTCCTCAGCCGGCTTAAACAAAAAATCGACTGACTGCATAATTCCAAAATCAAAGGGAGCCAGCCAGACATGGGATTTGATCTGGAGGCATTGGTCGTAATCGCACTGATCCTCCGGGCAATCGTATGGTTCTTTTGCCAAACCGGGGGGATCCTCGCATACAAAGCTAAACTGGATGTCAGCGGTTGAAAACATTCCATGGGAGATGTCTTGGTGACCCTCAAAATAATCGTATAGATAACCTCCAACACTGCGATGCTCCCTGTAACTCATTAAAAAAGGCAATGTGAGTTCCAACACATTTCCCCGGGCCGGCGGTAGGGTCCAGGAACGATTTACATCCGGGATAGCGATTTCGCCGGCAACTTTTGATGGATAGATAACAGAGACCAGCACAACGATGATAACCAAAATCATGGCCAGCACTCCGGACATCGAGGAATAATTTACGGTGATTCCGGACCATAGGGTGGTTTCGGCAAAGAGCTTGGCACTGGTTTGGGCTAACAAATAGCCGAAGACCACACTCAACACCGCAAATGCCATCGCCTCGGCGATAAATAAAAAGGATACATGGGATGGGGCCAGTCCCACCGATGTGTAAATCCCAATTTCGCGCTTACGCTCATAGACACTGCTGATCATGGTGTTTAAGACGATAAATATGGAAATAACAAGCGGGATAATAATGTTGGGCACGCCGCTGTAGCTCATCGTATCACTGGCGTGGTATAAATAAGTGCCGTCGGGCTCCCCGCTGAACAATGATAAACCGAAGCGGTCCACCACATCCTGCGCCGCCGCTTGAACGGCGTCTTGCGACATATGACGAACAGCAACGCCTTTTAAATGTCCGCCGGCAGCCAGAAGCGTCTGGTAAGGTATAATAATGGTCAGATCCCCGACAATGTGTTGATAGCGGCTTTGATATTCCCGCACCTCATCACCGGATTCCATTGCTTCTTCTTCTACCTCGGTCAACTCTGATGACATTTCCCTGGGAAATGTTACCGGCGTCAGAGGTTCTCCGTCCAAATCGATGCGCTCCTGTAATTTTTTGCCGGAGAAAATACCAACAACCTTAAACGGCATCCCCCAAAGAGATACAGTATGGTTTTGCGGCTGCGACAGATCAATGTTTAATTGCTCAGCCATCCGTTGGGGTAAAAGCACCGATTGCGGTTCGTTTGCATTCAACCAAAGTCCCGCCACAAGAATTTCATCGAGTCCCGTAACCCGTGATTCATCGGCTGAAAGTCCCACCATTCCCTGAGCTTCAAAGACACGGTCCTTAAAATAGACCGGAATTGGAGTAGAGCGCGTTCGATCTTCATCTTCCAACCACACGCGGGGTGCGGCAACGGCTTGATCGCCAAAGGAATTTGCTATTCTGCCGAAAGCTACCGGTGGCAGACTTCTCCAATTTGCGTTCTTCAACAGGAAACCCTGGTAGGGTGTCTTGTTGTCATATAAAATTCGAGCATGTCGCCGCATAGATTTAGCGGAAGTAAAACTCATAATTGTGAAGGTCAGAATAATCAGCGTAGCACAGGTCAACGCTGTGCGCAGGCGTCGACGTCTCAGATTGCTGACGCCCAGAAGAAAAGCAGCCACAAATGCTTTCCAACGACCAATTTCACCGGTTTGAACTAACTGGGCACGGGTCTGAAGCTGAGCCATTTCTTCTTCAAAGCGGAAGAAAATGATCAGCGTTACAATAAAGGAAAGTCCCATGATGAAGAATGCTAAAATAACCACCATGGGACTGTAGGCTAGTCGGAAGGCTGGGTGGACGTAATAAATAATGGCGATCAGCACGATCAGGATCGAACAGAAGGCGATGATGCGCTTGTAAATGTTTGAATAGGAAAAAAGCAATCGCTCCAGGCAAAATGCAAACGGCACAAATAAAGCAATATAAAACAATACGCCATACAGAACATCTTTTTGGGTTTTTTCCACATCGTCGTACACACGGCTAGCCAGAGCCCACGAGCGCGCAGTGGCCTCGAAAAATTGGCTGTACTGCTTATTGTGCAAAGCGGTCTCCGCGACCTTTAACGCCTTTATCCCCTCTTGTTGCAGGCTGCGAATACGTTCGTTGAAAATACCCCGTTTTTCGAGGTTGGCAATTCGAGGATTCAGCAGCATCCACATGTCCCGGCCAACTTTGTACTCGGTCCGATGCAAAATAGGCCATTTTTCAACCATATACCCCTTACCCTGAGGATTATCCTCACTGGCATTGAGCAAAATCATTTTTTTCCGCAGGACACTATCGGATAGCACCAATTTCAGCGGTGTGCCGGCTTCCAGAAATACGGTCGTGATAGTAGAGGCGTTCCGATAAAAGGAGATCCAGGTATCCAGTCGGCTGAACCAATACCTTAGCGGATCGGCCTCGCGGCGACCATCGATGATGGTTCCTTTGTGAAGGTGACGGAAGGTGCGCGGCTCCAGGAGATTAAACAAGGTCGTCCCGTTGCTGGCGAACATAATTAGATCGGTTTCCATGTGCCGACGGTACATCTTTGTGCGGTAGGCACGCTGTCCGGTTTGCTCTTTGTCGATGGTCCAGATGATGCTGCCGGTCGTCTCGTCAAATTTATAACCTTCGAAAATCACCTTGTGATAGCTGTGTTTTTTGTCCGCCAACCCTCGTAGATAAAATTTACCCATGTGATCTACGATCGTGTAAAATCTGGTCGGCCCTTGGTAGCCAAGCAGTACGGTCCCGGGAGCCGGCTGATCGGCAAACAGTTCACCATGGCGCAAAAACTTTGTATTACCGTTAATTTCGCTAAAGCCGACTCTGGGAAATAAATTATCATGCAGTTTGGGTGCTTGAGCCAAATGCCGAATTAGACCCGCTGCCAGAGCAGTTTGTCGAAGCGCAAATTCAAAATTCACCTTCTCCGGCGTATCCTCAGGGGTTCCCCACATGGCCCGAGCATCGTGGGTAGTCACAAACGTTAATCCATGATAGCCGGCCAGGGCCGTGACTTCACCTCCCAAAGGGGGCCGGTCCGGAAAATAACTCTGCCAAGAACGCCGCCGGCTTGGACGCAGCGTATCTTTAAATAAACCCGCATATCCAAGGTTTTTCTCGATCTTCATGGCCCCTTGGCGCAGAACTTCATCCAACGTTGAATAAATCGCAGTTCGATTAATCCTGGGACGGAACGGATACTGCCAGCCATAATTAAAGGCTCCAAAACCGTCACCGTGACTGGAAAGATGAAGAGATACGGCCGCGACCAAATCGTAGATTTTAATTTGTCCGCGAAGCGTTCGCGCACTGTCAAGCAGATTCAGCTGAAGTTTGGCATCGGTGAGAATGGCTTTTTGATCGTTGATTGTTTTCGGCACAAGCTGAGCAAGAGCGCGCTGCTCTTCAGGCATTAAATCGGTATACGAGGGTTTCCAGAGCAACCGCCTCAGCAGCTGTCTTTCAGCTGCCAATTCATTAATAACATCCTGATTGGCATCGGTGACTTCCTGCAACCGCAGCCGCATCAAGCGGCGCGAAATGCGATCGGATTCCGTCTTAATTCGTTCTTCAATGGCATCCTTAACCAGCGCTTGACTCTCTTTATCCACCGCATTTTCGGTATCCGGGGTTTCAAAAGAAGAATTTTCCAGTGCTTTAATTGTATTGCGGATTTTTTTAATCAGAGCCTTTAGATCCCGGTTCATTTCGCGCTGAATTTTCGACCGCGTCTCAAAGCTCCAAACCAGATCCCGCATTCCGGCCAGTGCTTGGACATGGCCGCTGGTGGCGACTAAAATAACAGTTCGTAGCGGAGGATTATCCTTCAGATATTGAGCCAAATACAGAAGTGTGCCCACACCGCAGGCTTCATCCGCCCCGGGTGACAGACCTGCGACCCAGGCGGTGCTATCATAAAAAGCTTCCACCATCACCGACTGTTCCTTGAGCTTAGGATCGCTTCCGGGAACGATACAATAGATGTTCTCGGAGATAACCGTCTTCCATTTTGTATCTGAAACCAGTTGGACTTGGTCGGCGACACGCCCTTCAGGTAGTGTCTCAAATTCAGGAAACAGTTTTTGAACCTGGTCAAGCGGCATCCAGAAACGCGGAAACTGGATCGGAGAAAATTCAAACTTATCCTCATAGAGAATTTTGGGGGATTTGCCTCGATCTACGTAAATCAATGCTTTGGCACCCAGGTCGGCGGCATACAACCAATTCTTACCGGATTCAAGCTCCATTAAAATAACGGCATTTTCAACGCTTTTGCCGTTTAATTCATGAAGTTCTCCATCTCCAACATAAATAAGCGGTCCGCTGGCACCGGGTGCTGCAATTTTTTGCGGTGAAATTGCGTTGCTATTGAGCGCCCGGATAGGAACCGTAATCCCACGATCCGTTATCGATAAGGTGCTCTTGCCGTAGTGCATAACCGGAACCGCAAATAGGTGTGAGTCGACTATTTCAAAACCAAGTTGTGATAACTTTGCTTTGATGTAATCAGCAGCAGCCTTATTGCCCGCTGTACCGGTGCTGCGATCACCGTATGAGGCAAGGGTTTGGACAACTTCCATAAACGCAGCTGTATCCTCATCCTGTATAGCACCAATGGCTCCAACACCGGGAATTAAGAGCATCAGCAAAACAATTGCCAGCCTCAACAGCCTCTGGTTGCTGGACCCCGAATAAGGCAATCTATAGCTTAATATGGTATCCATATATATTTTTTTATGAGTATATTTTCTTTCATTTGCTAACCAAAGCCATCAAAGTAACAAATCCAAGAGACCAGCAGCCAGTGGCCAGCTACCAGAAACCAGCAACCAGTGACCAGTTTATTATTCTTTGGTCCCAATCTGACCTATGGAAATCGACAGTTCTTCGCGATCTTCAATTTTGTCCACCCGGCCATCGCGAATCCAAACCACCTGATCCGATACATTGAGCATCTTAAAATCATGAGTCGCAGAAATAACCGTAACGCCGCGTTCCTGGCTCAATCGTTTCAACAGTGCAATACACTCCTCACCAGTGGTTAAGTCAAGGTTCCCGGTGGGCTCATCGGCCAAAATAATAGCTGGATCATTGGCAAGCGCCCGGGCGATGGCAACCCGCTGCTGTTGCCCCCCGGAAAGTTCAAACGGTTTATGGCTGTACCGGTCTCCTAGACCTACGAGTTCCAGAAGCTGCATGCCTTTGTCAACCGCAGCATCATTTCCCATACCGGCAAATATCATCGGCAGCGTGACGTTTTCCAACGCTGTCATCACCTGGATAATGTTAAAGGTTTGGAAGATATAGCCGATTTTACGACAACGCAGCCAGGCGAGCTCGTAGGCATCCAGCTGTGCAATGTCGACTTCATCGATGTAGACTTTTCCGGAAGTCGGTTTATCCAATCCACCAATCATATTAAACAGCGTGCTTTTTCCGGATCCGGATGGTCCCATAATGGAGATGTAATTTCCCTTGGTAATTTCAAGATTGATGCCTTTAAGGGCATTAACATCTATCTTTCCAAGCTTAAATACTTTGGTCACATTAGTAACACGGACAATATTTGTCTTCTCTGCCATGGTCATCATCCCTGACAATTTGAATACGAAACGCTAAAAAATATTCCAAAGTAATTCTATCTCCGGTTCATCGATTCACCGATTCTGAGGTAATAATTACTGCTCCACTCGCATCGCCTCTACAGGTTGCATTCTGGCAGCAACCAGTGCCGGATAAAAAACACCTAGCAGGCTCAAAAGACAACCTACGCTCGTGGCTATACCAATAGAAATGAGCAAGTTGGTCAAGGAAACTGATGCTACCGCCTCTGTGCCGAAACGCAACCATGCATTCGTCAGAGAAAATATAGCACCCGCCAAAGCGCCCACACTGGCACCGGCCAATCCTTGCATACCGGCTTCAAGTATAAAGAGCCTTAGAACAAACCGATCCAGAGCCCCTAAGCATTTCATGGTCCCGATTTCACGAAACCGCTCGGTTACAGCCATAAGCTGAGCATTTACAATGCCAACGACACAGACCAAAAGTGAAAGGATCACAATCCATCGCTGTTTGGCATTACTGCCGACGCTGGTGTCCTCAGGACCTAAATCATAACCGGACCGGATTAAAGTCGCACGCAGGTCAGGGTTGCGGGTCGCCAACATACCATTGGCAACGTCGTTGCTAACATTGATGAAACTTAAAAAAGACACTGCCAGAACAAGGCTCATGGTAGTTATCAGAGAGCGGAAAAATCGCACCTTGATGCTTTTTAGAGAAATCTCCACGGATTTCAAAAATGGTAGAACTACTTGTCTTTGGACACGTCCGGATGCGTTTACAGTTTCTGGCAGAATTGATGCATCGCTCATAATTTGAACCTTTTTAGCAAGAATCTGGAATCCAGCTAATTTCAATACGGAAGATGAAATGCTTTAGCATATTTAATTGACGGTGTAAACGAGAATGATTCCTAATTGCTTTTGCTTGGATGGAAAAGATGCCGATAATATATTATTAAAAATACACAATCGATTCTGATCTTATCGTCATTTTTTTCTGATTAAATAGACACCATCGCGTATGCTCAGCATTACTTTTTCCACCCGATTTTCCTGCATGATCTTATCATTGAAGGCGGCTATGGCCTTTGCGTTTTCGTTGGTTATTTTTTTCTTAAAAATTTTATTGCGCCAAAACACATTATCGACAAAAATGAGTCCACCGGGATTTAAGATTCTGAGCGCTTCATCAAAATATTTACCATAAGAAGGCTTGTCGGCATCAATAAAAACAAAACCTGCACTGCATTCCGGTATTTCTTGGAGAGTTTGTAATGCAGGCCCTAATTTCAAATGAATTTTTTTGCTATAGGCGCTTTGCCTAAAATACCGCTGAGCTATTTCAGCATATTCTTTGTTAGTTTCGCAGGTTATCAAAATTCCATCTTCAGGCAGGGCTTCAGCGATAATCAGGGCAGAATAACCGGTAAAGGTGCCGATTTCAACGGCTTGTTTTGGCTTTGAGATTTTGATAAGCATTTGTATTAGTTTGCCTTCTACTTTTCCGATACTCCATCGTGCAAGTCCGGTGATTTTTTCGGTTTCCTCTATGAGTTCTTGCGTAAGCGGTGACACATCGTCGGTGTGCAAATCGACGTAGCTATCTATGACCGCATGAAACTTGCTTTCCATGTGCTGCTCCTTAAAAAGGTTTTTGGAGTGATGAATGGATAGTAATGATGTACTGGACTTCTTCTAGTCATCGCCGTTAAAGCTTTTTATCCCTGAACCGTGCCAAAGAACCGAGTGGTCAATATCAAACAAATTTTGAGTGCCTGAGAGTGTATGGAACTGCAGCTTGTGTGTCAAGCCAGAAAAAGCTTCGTTGACACCATACTTGACACAATACCTTCATTTGTAATAGGTTTGTGGCGTTAAAACCTATTTTAAAACTAACCAAAAACCCAATGAAAAGATC
>WOR8_10006845_pt1 | contig 17428 bp, 15 predicted proteins | sample DeeMarSeWOR38_10_FD_19890 | JGI IMG/M metagenome (IMG submission 19890)
GACAGGGGACAGAAGTCGGGGAACAGAGGACGGAATTCAGAAACACAGGCTGACAGAACATCGCGGGGAGTGTGTTTTATCTTGACATGCCATTTTAATTATATAAGGATACCGATGATATTTCCTGCCCCATCCTATCTTAAACGCGCGGCTATTGTTTGCGTCATGCATAGATGAAAACATATCCACCTGAAAAGGAGGTGATAACTGAAAATTCGCTATTCCCTTTTCTTCAATGTCTATTAGCATTATCCAAAGCCTAGTAAAAGGAGGACAGTAATGAAAAGATCCACTGGAATGAAACTTTTTCTTATTTGTGTAGCTGCCTTTTTTGTTCTTTTCGGAATAATGGTCGGCTGCGAGCAAAAAGCCGAAAAAAAGGCCGAAGCACCGGCCCCCGCACCGGCAGCGGCGCCCGCAGAGGAAGCCAAACCGGCCGTGGAACAGGTAAAATGGCGCATGGGCAGCACCTGGACACCGGCCATTAATCTCTACTATGGCGACAAAAAGATGATTAAGTACGTCAGTGAAATGACGAACGGAAACTTTCAGATCGAATGGTTTCCGTCCGGCTCTTTGATGGGAGCATTTGAATACTTTGACGCCTGCAGCAAAGGGGTGGTGGAGGCGGTCGGGGATTGGCCCAGTTACTGGGTAAGCAAGGATCCGGCTTTCGATTTCCTCGGTTCCATGCCTTACGGTTTCACCAACATGGACTATATGACCTGGTATTATCAGTTCGGCGGTGAGGAACTTTACAATGAGGCTTACGGAAAATTCGGCATGCGTTATCTCAACCTGGGATCAACAACCTCGGAGTCCGGATTCCGCACCACCGAAAAGACCGGGCCCATCAGAACCATTGCGGACTACAAGGGCAAAAAGGTGAGAACCCCGGCGCGCGCCACCATCTGGATTCTGGAGCAGCTGGGCGGCACACCGGTTAAGATGCCCGGTGGCGAAATCTATCTGGCGGTTGAAAGGGGAACCCTCGATGGGGCCGAGTTCAGCGCTCCCGGCATTGACTGGGAAATGGGCTTTGCCGAGATCACCAAGTACTGGAGCGTGCCCTGCTGGTTTCAACCGGCCTCCCAGGTGGGTGTCATGATTAATAATGATGCCTGGAATAAGCTTTCCCCCCAATACCAGGCTATTCTCAGAACTGCCGCCAGAGCTTCGGCCGTGGACGCACTGACCTTCTACGAGGCTGACTCCGGTCGAGCGATCGAGAAATTCATCGCAAAGGGCACCGAGGTTGTTAAACTGGATGATGCCAGCCTGGAAAAGCTAGATGAGCTCTCAGGCGAATACATCATTATGGCGGCCAAGGAGCGCGGCGGGCTTTTTGCCAAGATCCTGAAGTCCCAGATGGAATACCTCAATGAATATAAAGACTGGCGCGATATGACCGGCAAATTCGGATTTGGGTTCCATCCCTCTTATGTGGATAAGGTGTTGGCCGAGCTTGATAAAATGGGTGTTCAATAGGATATAAAGAGGCCTTTGGTTTCATCCTTCAAAGGCCTCTTTTTTCAATTCCAAGGGCGGGCCTGTTTCAGGCTTGCTTAATTTTCACAAACAACAAGGTGTTTCGATGCAGCTCAATACTTTTTTAAAAGGTTGCGACCGGTTCAGCGAATGGTCCGGCAGGATTTTTATCTGGTTGATCATTCCGCTGACCGTTGTGGTGGTTTTTGAGGTCATCTCCCGCAGAGTCTTTAACGCGCCGCATATTTGGGCTACCGAAGTGACCAACTATCTTTACGGCCCCCATTTTATGCTGGTGGCGGCCTATACGCTTTTGTATAAAGCGCACGTCAGCATTGACATCATTTATGGTCGCTATTCTCCGCGGACCCGGGGCATCCTGGATCTTATCACCTATCTGATTTTTTTCTTTCCATTTTGCATTATCGTTCTCTATCAGGGGATTGTGTTTGCCCAGACATCCTGGTCCATTGGCGAGACCAGCGAGTCGGCAGCCCTGAGAATTGTTCCTTTCGTTAAAACAGTCATTCCCGTTACGTTCGGATTGCTGCTGATCCAGGGATTGGCCAATTTCATACGCAGTATTATGCTCGTCGTCAGGGGAAAAGAAATATGAGTCCGGAATTTGTCACCATCGGCATGTTTGTAGGGCTTTTAATCGGCCTTTTTCTGGGTCACCCGCTGGCCTTCGTCCTGGGGGGTCTGGCGGTGATATTCGGTTATTTCGGCTGGGGCTCGGCCAGTTTTTATATGTTTATAAACCGGACCTGGGGTATCATGGATAATTATATTTTGGTATGCATCCCGCTGTTTATCTTTATGGCGCAGATGCTGGATCAATCCGGTGTGGCCGAGGACCTTTTCGATACCATGCGCTATCTGTTTGGCCCCATTCGCGGGGGAATTGCCGTTGCGGTGGTGGTGGTTTCGACCCTGTTCGGGGCCTGTACGGGGATCATCGGCGCTTCGGTTGTCACCATGGGTCTTTTGAGCATGCCGGTGATGCTGAAATATAATTACAATAAACGGCTGGCATCCGGAGCGGTTTGCGCCGGGGGCACGCTGGGGATTCTGATCCCCCCTTCTATTATGCTGGTGGTGATGGCCGACCAGGCCGCCACCTCGGTCGGCAAGCTTTTTGCCGGAGCCATAATCCCCGGGCTGATTCTGTCGAGTCTGTATATCGGCTACATTTTAATTCGATGTGCGTTTAAACCCCATGAGGGGCCGCCCCTTAGCAAAGAAGAGCGGCAGGCGATCACCAAATTTCAGCTGCTCAAAATGGTGCTGAAATCCATGGTGCCGCCGATGATTCTGATTCTGGGTGTCCTGGGTTCCATATTTGCCGGCATTGCCACCCCCACCGAAGCAGCCGGCGTGGGCGCTTTGCTGGCCTTTATCATGACCGTGGCCTACGGCAAGTTCACGTATGAAGGTCTTAAAACAGCCGTAATCAATACAGCCAAAACCACCTCCATGGTGATCCTCATTTTGGTGGGCGCCGCTTGTTTTGCCAGTATTTTTCTGGGTTCCGGCGGCGGGGATGTCGTCCAAGATTTTATTCTGGGAATCGGATTCGGCAAGTGGGGCACCTTTATCGTCATGATGATCATCCTCTTTTTTCTGGGGATGTTCATCGACTGGATCGGCATCATCATGATCACCTTTCCGGTTTTTTTGCCGATCGCCCAAGAACTGGGATTTGACAAGGTCTGGTTTGTGGTCACCATGGCCGTGATGCTGCAGGACTCTTTTTTAACGCCACCCTTTGGCTATGCCTTATTTTACCTTAAAGGCGTCGCACCACCGGAAGTGAAAACATCAGATATTTACTGGGGCGCCTTTCCCTTCTGGCGTCTGATGGAACTGGGCCTGATCATTGTTGTGGTGTGGCCGGCGACCATCACCTGGCTGGCGAATATACTGGTGAAGTAGAAGTCTTAAAGATTAAACTTTGTTTGCCATAATTGCGGGCAGTAAAGCAAGCTGCATTTATCATTAAATCCGAAGCTCATCCGTTCGTATAAGATTGGCCGAAATTCGAAACAAATTCTAAAGCTCAAATTCCAATGATCAAAACAGGTTTTGAATTTTTGTCATTCGATATTCGGATTTGTTTCGGATTTCTTTTTTCGGATTTCGAATTTTTAAATATTTCTATTGCTGCAATATAATTTGGTCGAGAATTCGTTACTGGAAAAAAGAAAGGAAGGTGGCGGTTGTGCTCAAACCTGGCAACACATATGATGAGGTATACAATGCTTTCCGCTGGAAGATCCCAAAGCACTATAATATCGGTGTGGATATCTGTGACAAATGGGCCCGGCAGTCCGATCGTCTGGCCCTGATTTATGAAAATGAAAGCGGCCAGGTCGAAAAATACACCTTTCAGGATCTGAAGCGGTTGTCCAACCGGCTGGCCAACGGCCTCAAGGCCAGCGGCATCGGGCAGGGTGACCGCTTCGGGATCCTGCTGCCCCAGTGTCCTGAAACGGCCGTCAGTCATATTGCCGCTTATAAGATCGGCGCCATTGCCATTCCGCTTTTCACCCTATTCGGCACCGATGCCCTCGCGTATCGTCTGTCCAACAGCGAAGCCAAAGGTATCATTACCGATAGCGCCAATCTGCCCAAGATCATGGAGATTCGGCAGAACCTGCCTGACCTGAAGGTGGTGATCGTAACCCGCGGTGGAAAAGAGGATAATGTTCTGGATTTTGCGAAACTGATCGAAAAAGGATCTGCTGATTTCAGACCGGTTAAAACCCGGGCCGACAATCCGGCCCTGATTATATACACATCGGGAACCACCGGCCCGCCGAAAGGCGCCCTGCATGCCCACCGGGTGTTACTGGGGCATTTGCCGGGTGTGGAGTTTCCGCATAATTTTTTCCCTCAAAAAAATGATTTCTTCTGGACGCCGGCGGATTGGGCCTGGATCGGCGGCCTGATCGATGTGCTTTTTCCCAGCTGGCACCATGGTATTCCGGTTCTGGCACACCGCGCCAAAAAGTTTGATCCGGAAGAAGCCTTCCACCTGATTGCCAGATACAAAATCCGCAATGCGTTTATGCCGCCGACCGCTTTGAAGCTGATGCGCCAGGTTAAAGATCCCCGAAGCCGCCACAAATTTGAAATGCGGAGTATCGGCAGCGGCGGTGAAACATTGGGTGAAGAGCTTCTGGATTGGGGCAAAGATGTGTTTAATTTGAACATCAATGAATTCTACGGGCAGACCGAGGCGAACCTGGTGGTGGGCAACTGTGCAGCGGTCATGACGAATTTGCCCGGATCCATGGGCCGAGCCGTTCCCGGGCACACGGTGGCGGTGGTAGATGATTCGGGTCAAGCGCTACCGTCGGGGACAGCAGGTGAGGTTGCCATCAGGCGTCCTGACCCGGTCATGTTTTTAGAATACTGGAAGAATCCGGGGGCAACTTCAGATAAGTATGCGGGGGATTGGTGCCTGACCGGCGATCTGGCCAAACAGGATGATGAGGGCCATTTTTGGTTTGTCGGCCGAAAGGATGATGTCATTACCAGTGCCGGTTACCGCATCGGGCCGGCCGAAATTGAAGACTGCATCATGAAACATCCGGCCGTGGCAATGGTGGCGGTTGTCGGCAGCCCGGATGAAGTGCGCACCGAAATTGTAAAAGCCTTTATTGTTCCCAAGGCCGATGTTGCTGCGGGTGCTGATGTCGCTGCGGATATAAAGCAGTTTGTCAAAGTAAGATTGGCAGCCCATGAGTACCCGCGTGAAATTGAATTCGTCAACGAACTGCCGATGACTGCTACCGGGAAAATCATGCGCAAGGATCTTAAAGCGCTTGAAATAAAACGAAAATCGAAGGCTTAGTGGAAAGGATAAAAGACTTACCACGAAAGCACGAAAATACGAAAACATGAAAACAAAATAAATTTAGTGCTTTCATTCTTTCGTGTTTTCGTGGTTAATAAAACTTCAAATTCTCTTGATGACTAATCCTCTTCCGGTAAGCGTATGACCAACACCGGCACTTTACAGCGCCTGACGACCCGTCGCGACACGCTGCCGATTATGGCATCAGACAGTACCCCATGTCCATGGGCACCCATCACAACCACATCATAGCTGTTATTTTTGACTTCCTGCAAAATTTCCTCCACGGGGTTGCCGATTTTTACCAAAATGTTATCCGTAATGAATGGACATGATGGGAGTTTTGACTGTACATCTTCACAGAACTTTTCAAGCCTTGATTTGATCGTATCAAGAACCGCTTTTTCATTGTTGCCCCTGAGCTCCTCCCACTTTTTTTTACCGATGATATTGATCGCCAGACTATCGGCTGTCGGAGATACGTCTGCTAAAACGTGAAAAATGGTGATTCCGGCATCGTAGCGGTTGGCCAGGCTGGCCGCATAACCAAATGCATAACGGGCGTTTTCTGAAAGATCCGTCGTATAAAGAATTTTGTTTATTTCGGGTATCATTTTCTCCTCCGGGGCTCTGTCTGCACTATCCAAGCGGCAGACCTGATCGGGGTTGCATTATTTTGGAGATTTATTTAAATAAAAGATTAACTGGATTATAATGACAACTTTATCCGGATTCAAGTTAAAATGTCTGAAACAACTGAACTGATATTAGGTATCGCTGCCCTCATTGTCGTCATCACTCTGACGCGAAAGTATCACGCCTGGCGAATTAAACGGGCTTACATTTTCATCATCGACGATCTTAGAAATAAAGGTGCGGTTAGTGCCCATTCTGCTGTGGATCTTCCTTATGCCAAAAGAAATCTGTTAAAGATGGGCATGCGACAGCACCATCCCCAGGCCCTGGATCATCTCATCATGGAAAATATCGTCGCTAAAACCGAAGACGGTCACTATTATCTCGTTCAGAAAAATATCAGCCTGTAAGCCGATACGGGTTATTCTTTATCGGAATGCTATTTGTGCAAGTTTTAAAACGGACCGGGCGAAACCTGACCCGGGAGAACTTCATCGAGGGGATGGAGCAGAATCGTAGTATGGAAGCAGGAGCTCGACATGGCTGATTTTTATGATCAAAAGCCCTGGTTGAAAACCTATCCGGCGTGGCTTCCGGAATCGTTGGCGCCTGCCGGCCGGAGCTTATTGGACGACTTCGAGCGGTCCCTGGTTTCACATCCTGACGCGCCCTGCATTCATTACTTTGATGCCACATACAGTTATCAAGAGATCGCTGATATGGCTCATGCGCTTACGGCCGCCCTGGACCGCATCGGTTTACGCAAAGGTGACCGGGTGGTTCTGGTGATGCAGAACATCCCACAGATGGCCATTGCGTCGCTGGCGGTGTGGATGCGCGCTGCTGTGGTCGTTCCCATCAATCCGATGTACACCGCTGAAGAGCAGCGTTACTTAGTGGAAGACTGCGGTGCCCGATTAATTATTTGCCAGGATGACTTTTATACGTCAACGCTGGAATACGTTGAAAAAAACGAGGCCATAATTGCGGTGATTACAACCTCACCGCTCGATTTGCTCGCCTCGCAGCAAGACACGCCATCGCAGCTCAAAGCGCTCAAACGTTTTACCTGCGAGGGAGCGCTGGATTTTATGAGTTTGGCCCAGGACGCTGCCGCTGTCGGTATCGAGATTGCCCGCCCGCCCGGCCAGGATTTGGCGTACCTGGTTTACACATCCGGCACGACCGGCCCTCCCAAGGGCGCGATGCTGACCCACAGCAATATTGTCTATAATACCAGAGTATACCAGAAAGCAGCGCAATTGGATCGTAGCGACGTGGTTTTGGGCGTGGCACCCTTATTCCACATTACCGGTATTGTGGCCCACCTGGCCGTTGCTTTCCATTTGGCGATACCGATGGTGCTCTTTCATCGGTTTGATGTAGTGGATGTCCTGCGCTTGATCGAAAAATACCGTGTAACCTTTACGGTCGCCTCTATTACGGTTTATACGGCACTGTTGAACTGCCCGCATGCAAAAGACTATAATATCACATCATTCAAAAAGGCTTACAGCGGCGGCGCACCCGTGTCTCCGAGCACCGTCGAACGGTTCAGGGAAGCTCTGGGCCTGACCATTTACAATGTTTACGGGCTTACAGAGAGTTCATCGCCGGCAACCATCACACCGCTGGGTCTTTGCGGACCGGTGGATCCGGAATCCGGTGCTCTTTCCGTCGGTCTGGTGATTCCCGGTATCGAGGCCTGGATTGTGGACGTGGATAAACCGGATGAAATCATGCCGGCCGGGCAGGCGGGCGAGCTGGTTCTGCGGGGGCCTTGTATGGTGAAAGGCTACTGGCAGAAGCCCGAGGAAACCGCGCATGCGATCAAGGGCGGCCGTTTTTTTACCGGTGATGTCGCTAAAATGGATGATCAGGGCTGGTGTTACATCGTCGACCGCAAAAAAGACCTGATCAATGTTTCCGGCTACAAGGTCTGGCCCCGGGATGTTGAGGATGTTCTCTATCAACACCCTTCCGTTAAAGAAGCTGCGGTTATCGGAATTCCGGATGAATACCGCGGTGAAACGGTAATGGCGTTTGTGGCGTTAGGAGAGGACTACAAGGACAAAGTCACACCGGCTGAACTCATCGCCTTTTGTAAAGAGAAAATGGCGGCATTTAAATATCCCCGCAAATTAGAAATTATCGATGAGGTTCCGAAAACCCCCACGGGAAAGTTTTTAAGACGGCAATTGCGCGAGCGATCCGGTCAATAGCCGATACCGGATTTTAAATAGATTTTTAATGCTCGCAACGACAGGAAGGTTTGACGTCGGAGAATATATGGATGATACCGGCAAGCCGCCATGAAACGGCGCATTTTTTTCAATTGGGCAAGAGATAAGAGTTGTTAAATCAGTTTACCAGAGCGTCATCGAATCCAGGAACAGCTTTTTCAAATCTGCGGCGCTCACCGGCCGGGGTGACAATTTGGTCACCCGGTGCTGAGGCAATGTTCCTTCCACCAGTTTGTCAACATCATCCGGGCCATAACCCACGGCGCTGAGCCCGTTGGGCATTCCCACTTTACGCATGATCTCTATGATGGCGTCGGCCAGGATTTCACCGGCGTCATCTGGTGACGCACCGGTAATATCTTTGCCCATCAGTCTGGCGGCGTTCAGATGCTGAGCAGGATTCGCCGAAGCCGTGAATCGAAAAACCGCCGGCGCGTTCAAGACGACCGCCATCCCGTGGGGCACCAGCGGGTGATCCGGCGGATACCCTTCGGGCACATAATCGCGCACCATTCCCGATACGGGATACGACATGCCGTGAGGTAGATGACATCCGCCGTTTCCAAAGCCGATACCGGCATAGGTTGCTGCCAGCAGTACCTCGCCACGGGCTTCTTCGTTGGAAGGATCTTCAATGACCTGAACCAGGCGCCGGGAGATCATCTCAATGGCCCGGGAAGCCCAGATGTTGGAGATGGGATTGGACCCCTGATATGCCGGGCGCATCCCGGGATGATCGGGTGCCGGGCGCTGGTTGTAAGGCAGCGCGGTCATGGCTTCCAGCGCGTGGGTCAGCTGATCCAACCCGGTGCAGGCGGCAATCATTTTGGGAAGCGTCCGGGTATTATGGGGATCGACAATGCCTTTTATCGGCCGCAGCGCGCGGTGCGCAATTCCGGTTTTAGCGTGCATTTCCAGATAATCAAAAATGGCCACGCCGGTCGTTTCACTGCCCGTACCGGCCGTTGTCGGGACCGCCACCAGCGGTTTTAAAGGGCCGGGGACCGGTTCGCCTTTGCCGACCGGTGGATTCACGTAGGCCATAAAATCTGCCGGATAGGTCGCATACAGGTTGGCGGCCTTGGCGGTGTCCATGCTGGATCCTCCACCCACCGCGACAAAACCGTCAAAATTGCCGTCTACGGCAAACTGAATGGCCGCTTTAAAGGAAATATCCGTTGGTTCCACACTGGCCTGGTCGTATAACACGGCATCGATGCCGTGTTTGTGCAAAGCGTCAAGCGTCACTGCAACCGGCTCTTTGTCTGCCAGATGGGGATCGGTGACAACCATTACCCGTCTGACGCCTTGCTCTTGCATGTCCCATCCGACCTCGCGCGTAACGCCTGGCCCGTATTTGATGCTGGATGTATCCATCGAGAATGCTGTTTCTAGTTTCATGCAATTTTCCTTTCGTTCACCCGTTCAATTTTTTATTGGGAGTTACTAAAAAATCAGTTAAGGAACAATCCGTCTGTTGCCCGTTGTCAGTGGTTCGTTGAAACCAAAATTGATTTCGCCTAATTTTAAATTCATAACAGCAGAATTTTGTTATCGGAGGTAACATTTTTTGAGACAACAGACAACGGACAACCAACAACTGACACAATCGCCATTTAACTGAAGAGGTGAGGGCGCTACCCGTGGCTGGCCAAGTTTATCAGCCAACACTATTTATTGATGAAACTTCTGGCGATCGTCACCGCTTCGGCGGCGTCTTCTCCGTAAGCGTCGGCTCCGATTCTTTTTGCAAAATCGGTATCGACCGGTGCACCGCCGATCATCACTTTCACTTTTTCACGGATGCCCCTGTCGCGCAGCAGATTGATCACATTCTCCATCTCCGGCATGGTAGTGGTCAGCAAGGCCGACAATCCCAGGACCTGCGGTTGAATTTCGTTGATTTTATCGATTACCTCCTCAACTGTAACATCAACACCCAGATCGAAGACCTCTAAGCCGGCACCTTCCAACATCATGGCAACCAGATTTTTTCCAATGTCGTGCTGATCACCCTTGACCGTGCACAAAACAACCTTTCCCCTGGTTTGTTCTTCATCTTGCTTTAACAAGGGTTTGATAATATCCAGTCCCTTCTTCATCGTTACGGCGGAGACCAGCATTTCGGGTACAAAAATTTCACTCTTGGCAAAGCGGTCACCCACAACATCCATGGCGGCAATTAAGGCCCGGTTGATGAGGTCATCCAGGTCGGCTTTTTCCTGAATCGCTTTTTGCACCAGGGCTTCGATTTCCTTGTGCTTGCCGGCGATTACCTTCTCTTTTATTTCTTCAAGCAATTTTTCCATCTTATGTTTTTCCTTGTTGTTTTTTCACCGCAAAGACGCAGAGTTTTTAATTTAGAAAAAACTTTGCGATCTTTGCGCCTCTAACGAACGCAGTGAGTGGGCGGTGAAGAAAAACGAATCCACTAATACCCTTCATGGGCGGCTTCTACGATTGCCTTTAGATTTTCCAGCGGAGTCGACAGCGGAATTGCGCATTCAGGACCGATGATGTTGATACCGGCCTCAACCGCATATCGTACCTGATGGTGAACGTCTTCTGGAGTTCCCTGATAAAGCACCTGGGGATTATTCACGTTTCCGACCAACGATACCCGTTGCCCGATTTTTTCCACTGCCATTTTGGCATCGGCAGGATCAACGGACCTTCGACTTGGGCGGTAATTTGCTGATGGATCGGAAGCAAAAGCTCTTTGTAATGATAGGGGCCCACCAGGTTTCCGGTGACATGATCGGCCATAACAACGATATCGGCACCCGCCTTGAATTGGGCCTGCGCAAAGGCAATGGTTACCGGCATCAGCTGTCTTAGCATTTTTGTCACTTTTTCGGTTTCTCCCATACCGATTTGGAGCAGAAAATTTTGAGTGCCGGCCATATGATAGGACAACGTCCATGGGCCCATCACTTTGCCGACGATGGCTGCTTTTCCACCCACCTGGCGCCGCAGAATCGACAACGCTTCCAGGACAACCTTCATGGATGGTTTTTCCAGAAGGTGATCCGGCACCACCACATCTGAAAAATCTTCATAGGGAAAATTTTTATTGTCCGGCATGCGGTCCCGATTCCCCCAGTCCACCATGCATCCTAAAGCCGCACCTTCCTGCTGCACGCTGTATTCCGGCATGACGGTATCAAACCCCAAAACCTCATGGCCGGCCAGGGCCAAATCGGCCATGGCATTGGCATCCAGATGCGCATCCGGAAATGAAACTCCGGCGGCATCCATGAGACCATGACAGACAATGGAGGTGGGATTTCCCACCGGTGGCCGTTCGCCTTTGCGACCGTTGAACATGGCCGACATCATCAGGTTGTAAGAAGATGTTTTCATTAATCTACTCTCCAGCATCTAAAACAGGTTTCAGGTGTCCAGTCGCTTGGTTCAAAGGTTCAACGTTCAAAGGTTCATCATTGAGGCTCATATTTCCCGGTTGCAAGAATTAAGCAATCAGCAACCAGACGCCGGCGGCCAGAACCTCTGAACCTTTGAACCCTGAACCCAGAACCTTTGTTACTCCAGCCCCGACTGCTCCCGAATGCTGCGGCCGATGGCGGAGACATCATCGTCACCGTATCCTCTGGCAATCAGGCCGTTTTCGATTTGGGCCACCAGTGCCGTGGCCGGCAGTGTCACTTCTAGCTCACGGGCGGTGTCCAGAGCAATCCGCAGATCTTTATGGTGCAGCCTGACCCGGAAGCCAAGCGGATAAGTGTTGTTGACCACATTGATGCCCCTGTTGTGTAAAACCCATGAGCTGGCTGCTCCGCCGCTGATGGCCTGGATTACTTTCTCCATATCCAGGCCGGCTTTCATGCCCAGGGTTAAACCTTCGGCCACGGTAAGATAGGTGCCGGAAATGATAATCTGGTTGATTGCTTTGGTAATTTGACCGGCGCCGATGGGCCCGACATGGGTGACGGTTTTTCCCATAATCTCCAATATGGGCAAAGCTTTTTCAAAATCGGCTGGATCCCCGCCGACCATGATGGCCAATGTTCCCTGCTGGGCCCCTTCCGGCCCGCCGGAAACCGGTGCATCCAGCATTTTTATGCCCTTTTTGCTCAGTTCTTCAGCCATTTGACGGGTGGCTGCCGGGCTGATGGTGGACATGTCGATGAGGATCGCGCCCTCGGGAGCACCATGAATGACACCATTTGCGCCCGTAACCACTTCTTCAACATCCGGTGTATCGCTGACCATGGTGACAATTATCTCGGCGCCCTCTGCGGCTTCCTTGGGCGATTCTGCCCGCTTGGCGCCTTCTTTGGCGACGGCTTCTTCCGTTTGCCGGGTACGGTTATGAACGGTGACTTCGTGACCGGCTTTGAGAAGATTGAGGGACATGCCGATTCCCATGGTACCCAGACCGATAAATGCGACTTTCATTCTTTTCCTCCTTATGCGTTTGTATCATAAATTAATTATTGAGATGGTTTGGTGGTGATTTAACATAAATTCTCAAGGTGTCAGGTGTCAGTGTTCAGGTTTCAGCAAACAAATTTGAAAATCGCGAATTCAGGGATTTAGGAATTGAAGGTATTCTTTCACATTAATTCCTGAACTCCACAATCATCGAATCCTGACACCCGACACCTGAAATCTAAAGAAAGATTTTGCCTGGATTGAGCAAACCTTTGGGATCGATCAGTTCTTTGATCTGACGCATCAGATGATAACTTTGCCCGTGCTCCAGTTCCATAAATTTTCGCTTGCCGATGCCGATGCCGTGCTCCCCCGTGCAGGTGCCGCCCAGCTGAACTGCCCGGGTCACTATTTGATCGTTGATTTCTTCCAGCAGCGACCACTCTTTTTCGTTGGCGGGATCACCGACCAGAACCACATGCAGATTGCCGTCACCGGCATGGCCGAATACATAACCGGAAGCTCTGTTTTCATCCACCAATTTTTGGGAGTAAACGATCACTTCCGGATAGCAGGAAATTGGAACCGCCGCATCCACAATGAGGGTTTCATTGCCCGGGTGGGCGCGGTGGATGGTTTCCCAGGCTTCATGGCGGGCGCGCCAGAGTTCCGCGCGTTCGCTGGCTTCTACGCCAAATTTGAAACCGGTCGCACCGCAGTCCGCGCACAGCTCCCTGGCAAGATCCGAGGTTTCTTGCAGGGTGGCTTTGCTGATGCCGTGAAATTCACAGAAAAGAGAAGGCACTTCCGGAAGCCCCAGTTCTTTTTCACGGTTCATCAGGTTAATGAGCTCCGGCGTGAGCAGTTCCAGGGCGGCCGGCTCCAATCCGGAGCCAATCATGACAGCCACGGCCTGAGAGGCCTGTTCCAGTTGATCAAATGTGATCGTAATTGCCAGGAAGTGGGCGGGAATACCCGTCAGACGCAATGTCGCCTCGGTAACCACTCCCAGGGTGCCTTCGGATCCGACAAACAGCCGGGATAAATCATAACCGGAAGAGGATTTATGCGCTTTGCAGCCGGTATGGATAACGGTTCCCCGGGGTAACACAACCGTGAGTTGCATGACATAATCTTTGGTCGCTCCGTATTTAACGGTCTGCACTCCCGATGCATTATTGGCAATCATACCACCGATGGACGCATCGGCCCCGGGGTCGGGCGGAAAAAACAAACCCTGTTTTCCGGCCTGGCGGTTCAACTCCTTTCGCAGCACACCGGGCTGGACATCGGCCTGAAGATCCTGGGCCCGGATTTCCAGAATTTTATCCATCTGCGTCATGTCCATTACCAATCCGCCCCGGGTGGGTACAGGGTTTCCCTCCGTACTGGTTCCGGCGCCCCACGGTGTGACCGGCACTTCCTGTTCATATGCCCAGGTCAAAATGCGGGATACTTCTTCGGTGGTAAGCGGCCAGATAATTCCGGCAGGCAGGACACCCTGGTGAGCCGAAATATCATGTAGATGCAGTTCACGGTTGGACTGGCCGGTTGAAAACCGCTGTGGATCCACACAGGCCGCTAAAGCCGCAACCTGATCCTTTTTAAATTCCTTCATAATTAATTCTCCCGGGATTTTAGTCTCTGATCAGGCCGACTGGCGCCTGAAAAAGTATAGGAAATGGTTGAGAACCTTCACGTGTATATTAGCAAAATGGGCAAGGATCAATAAAAAACCTTCACCCGCTTCGCTGCCGGGCCCGTTCCGTTTTTTTTGGCACAGGTAATCAAAAAGGTTCAGATTTTGGCAAAGTGTCGGCCATATAAACCGGTATCGTGTAAGGGCCATCCGGGATGACGGCAACCTGTTTGTCATTCTGAAGCCGCACACAGGATTGAAGGGTCTCGGATAAAGACGTCACCTGCCGCACGCCGGTAATCGATTGCTGACTATCCGACAGCATTTTACTATAGAGGTGAATTGAGCCGAGACGCATAGGCTTAATCTGCATTTCAGTCTCCCATTCATCAATTTCGGCGACCTGCTTGGAATTTAAATGCTTCAAAAATTTTTCAGGTCCCATCTGCTGCAACTGTTTCTGCGCCTGAATATACTCTTTTGAGCCTATGCCTTCGGAACACTCGGATACAATTACCAGATTGCCGCCGGGCTTCAGGATGTCCATGGCACCCACCATGCCTTTAACGGTCTGGTAATAGTTTTTATCCAGCGGATAACCGCCGCCGCTGGTGATAATTGTGGCGAATTTTTGCGCCACCGGAATTTCGACAAATGGTTTAAGAAATTTTACCGCCTCCAGGTGACTTTTTTCGATATCACCATAGTTCATAAAGGCGATGCGGCGCTGCTCATCGATAACGGTATTTATGGCCAATATCTTCGGAAGTTTTTGCACGATTTCCAGCTGGATTTCGTGCAGGGGATTGCCCAAGAGCACACAGTTGGCTGCTTGCGGACTTTCAAGATAATGCGCGGTGTGGAACCGACGAATGCTATCCTGATGGGCAATACCGGGCATGATCACTTTACGGCCACCGGAAAACCCGGCCATAAAATGCGGTTCCACCAAGCCGGTGACGATTTTTAGATCGGCCTCGACAAAGCGGCGGTCCAGGCGAATCGGTAAACCATCTGCGGTCGTTCCCAGGTCGGTATGGTCTTCGTCGTTTCGTGCGAAATGGTTCTCCACTTTTACGGTATCCAGCACCCAGGGATCACCGACCAGTTCTGCAAGCTCAGCGCCCAGATTCGGGCGGTGAAGACCCGTGGCAACCAGAATGGTTATCGCCTCCGGCGGCATATCGGCTGCAATTAGACGGCGTATCAGAACCGGCAATATTATGCCATTGGGCACCGGCCGGGTAATATCGCAAATTAATATGCACGCACTGGAAGCATTTTGAACGTCCTCTTCTAAGGAGGCTGTGCCGATGGGATGGTTTAGCGCCTGCTGCAGCGCCTGATGCGGGTTTTCAAGCAGGGGCATGTCTTTTTTTTCAATCCGCACAACGGACCAGTCGTCCGGAAAGTCGATATCCAATCCAGTTTTGCCGTATTTCATCGTAATTCGCATCGTAACCCTCCTGGTCAAAATCTGCGCCTATTATTCAAGCAGCAACTATTTAGTGCAACTGGCGACAGTGGGTTTCTTTTGTAAAAAACAACAACACAAACGCTAATGCGGCCCAGGCGATCATCAATGAAAATCCAGCCCGGTAAGCATCCAGGTTGTAAATCCGTACGCCTGCCAGCATATCGCCATGCCAGCGCTGGTCGAGCACCCAACCGACAGCCGGCTGAAGCAAGGTAGGTCCCATCATTACACCCATATTTGTAATTCCGGATACCGTTCCGGCCAATTGTGAAGGCACCGACTCCTTGGCAAAAGCAAAACCGATTATCATACTTCCCGATGCAAAACCGACTACCAAAAGCAGCACAACCATCCAGGCAACGGGAAGATTGGGATAATAAATGATGAAGCTCCAACCCATCAGCGTCAAGGCACATCCGATAAGATAAAGCGGCTTACGGCGCCCGATCCGGTCCGACAACCCACCTAAAATCGGGCCACCGATCGCCCAGGCAACCAGCAACGCTGATGCCAGCGCGGCTGCCTCAGTGGCCTGCAAATCATAATGGGTCGTTAGAAACGGAACCCCCCAGAGGCCGGAAAACGTCAGCAAACATCCGACAATCCCGCCCGGAATGATGGGCAGCAATCCGGTATTTGGATATTTGAAAACTTCCCCGATGCTTAACAAAACCCTGAAGCGGGATGATTTCTTTGGGGCGGCCTTCATGTCATCATGGCCGGCGTATCCGTTGTCTTTCGGTTCATCCCTTACAATGAGCCATATGGCAGCGCAGACGGCGAAGGTTGTTATAGCGGATGCAAGCATAACTGGACGCCAGCCCCAGAAATCGACCGCGAGTCTCAGGGGTACACCGGCGAATACGGCCCCGACGATTCCAAACATCAGGGCCAGGCCAGAAACCATTGCAAAAAAATGTGACGGAAACCAATTTCCGGCCAGTTTCAACATGCCGACATAGGCAACGCCAACCGAGGCGCCAACCAGCAGCCGCCCAAGGTTCGCCCATAATAAACTGGGGGCCATTGAGAACATTAAGGTACCGATGCCGGCCACAAAAGCGCCGATGGTCAGCAGCCGGCGGGGCCCCCAGATATCAGAAAGAATCCCGGTGGGAATCTGCATCACCACGTAGGCGTAGTAATAAAAGGCAGAAAGATGGCCCAGGGTGGTGGCGCTGATCTTGAATTCATTCATCAATTCAGCGGTAATAACCGCCGGCGCTACGCGTTGATAAAAACCGATCAGATAAAACAGTGCGCCGAGCCCCCATACAGACCAGGCCAGACGGAGGGAAGGTGCATTTATAGCGGTTGTCATAAATATGTTCCGTTTGGCGGATATTCTAATATACGAAAATGCAAAGTGTAGGCCCCGGATATGACGATCATTTCTACACAACGATTTGTCATGTTTCAATCAATGGCACCGTCTTTCCTGATTCCCGATCTGGAAAACGCAACCACCGAAGAACTCATCAAACTACTTACCAGCCTATTCGTCCGACTTAAATCCGATCGAGCGAATCTGGATTACGATGAAACCATATCGGTTCAATAGCTGTGTCTGAAAATATGAAAAGAATTATTAGAGCGTTTGGGCCCAGCTATTGTTATTAATAATCCAAAAAGATACAGTAAACTGCCTGTATCGGAACGGTATTATAGCAAACGCTCTATGTGCATCG
>WOR8_10008568_pt1 | contig 17411 bp, 16 predicted proteins | sample DeeMarSeWOR38_10_FD_19890 | JGI IMG/M metagenome (IMG submission 19890)
CCATAGCGGTTCTGCCCTTTACCAACATGAGCGGCGACCCGGCGCAGGAATACATCGGGGACGGTATCAGCGAAAATATCATCACCGCGCTGTCAATGGGCGCCGGAATATTCGTCATTGCCCGCAACTCCACCTTCACTTACAAGGCCAGGGCCGTAAAAGTTCAAGATGTCGCCGAGGATTTAGGGGTGCGGTATGTGCTGGAGGGCAGTGTTCAGAAATCCGGAGACCGACTAAGGGTCACCGCCCAATTAATCGATGCCCTGACCGGGCATCACCTCTGGTCCGAAAAGTATGACCGCAAGATGGGGTGAGCTTTTTGACATTCAGGATGAGATCACCCAAAAGATCGTGGTCTCGCTCCAGGTCGAGTTAACCTCGGGAGAACAGGCCCGGGTGTTTGCCAAATCCACAGACAACCTGGATGCATGGTGTTATGGGGTCAAGGGCAACTACCTTCTTGATAAATTCAACAGAGAAGACAACCTCAAAGCGCGGGATCTCCTGGAGGCGGCGATAAAGCTTGACCCCGGGCACGCCAGTGCGATCGTCTGGCTGGGCGCCACCCATACCGTCGATGCGGCCTACGGGTGGAGCAAGTCCCCGGCGAAATCTTTCAATCGCGCGCATGAACTGGCGCAAAAAGCCCTGGCCCTGGATGACAAAAGCCCGAATGTTCATATCCTGTTGGGAACGATTTATCTCGCGCAAAGGCTTCATGATCAAGCCATTGCCGCGGGAAACCACTCCATCTTGCTTGCGCCCGGCATGTCAATTGCGCATGCCCACCTGGCCAATACGATGTTTTTTTCGGGGCGCTTCGAGGACGCCATTGCGCTGACGGAGAAAGCCATGCGTCTGAGTCCGTGGTACCCGGCTTTCTATCTGAGCCCGCTGGCCAGAAGTTATGCCTTCAAGGGGCGATATGAAGAGGCAATTGCAGCCAGCAGTCAGCTCTATGACCGCAGCAGAACGGGTGATTATCCGCAAGAATGGGCCCTGCTGCACCTGGCCGGACTTTATGTTGCTGTCGGCCGGCAGGATGAAGCCCGATCCCTCGTGGCCGAAGCGCTCAAGATCAACCCCGGCTTATCGTTGGCGTTTTTTAAACAAACCCAGCCTTTTAAGAGTCCCGCGCAGATGCAGCGCGAACTTGAAGCCCTTGAAAAGGCGGGGCTGAAATAGAAAGGGCGGCGAGATGCCTTACTTTCATGGTATTGGTGGTATCGGGGACGCTCAGGATTTTATGAATTCCTCCGGTTCAACAGTGGCGATACGCCTATAAACATGGCAGCCCCTTTTTGCCTGCATGAGTATTTCCTCCCCAAAAAAAAATTAAGAAAGTTATAATTTTATGGACGTCCCCAAAAGACAAAAGACACTGGACATGAATCGTTAAAGTCCGTTAACCATCTGCCAGGGTGCTCCAGGTGTACCAATCTTCCAGCTCGCTGTCGTTCATTTCGTCCCAAACCTGACAATCCGCCAGGTCCATCACATCCTCGATTAACATGGCCACGAGCTCATCTTTTTCTTCACTGAAGACAGGGTCCTCGGCCCCCAGGTCCATCTGATACCTGAAGTAAGATATTTCGGGTTCGCAGCCAGCCTCCACCATCTCGCGCTGGTCATCGGATAGATCCAGCAGGTTGGCCGCATCATCACCCTCTTCGTCCATTTTAGCCATCTGGTTAAATTCGTCTGATGAGATCTCATACGGCCCTTCGATGGGAAAGGCATCAATTTCAAGACGATAGCCACCTTGACTTGATATAACCCGCAGGATGTTATCGGATTGAAAATCGCCCTCCTGAACCAACTTGGGATCTTCAGTTGATTTAAGTTCATCAATCATCTGTTTTCTATCCATCGTCATATTGGAAGCACCTCCACCGGTCATTCAAGCTTATTCACCGCAAAAATAATATGAACAGAGCCTACCCTAATCATGCTCACGGTCTAGATCAAGAAAAAATGGCGACCTTCCACTGGGAATGTGCCACCCTCATTGTTCTTTAACGCATCTTTGCGAAGACAAAATTGGCATTCTAAAGCAGAAAATCGGTCCTGTTTTTTAGGCCAATGCTTTCAATAAAGGTATATTACCTTGGTCCGACCCCGGTTCTCTTCCAGGCTTTCCGATCAAATGCGGCGGCATAGGGGTGATATTTTTCCGGTGCGAATGCGGTCAGAAAAATGACGCGCACCGCATCCGGATCGATCAGGCGTGCATTCGGGTACATCAATTTGGCTTTCTCCAGCCGCTCGAGTGCCAGCGCGCGCATCTCCTCCAGGTTGCCGAAGTTAAGCGCGCCGGTCGGGCAGGTCTTCACGCAGGCCGGCTTCAGGCCTTTTTTCACCCGGTCATTGCACATCGTGCATTTGGCCAGGGTTCCGCTTGCATCACTGCGGGGGACATCATAGGGACAGGCTCCGATAATATCCTCGGCTTTCAGCTTGCGGGTCGCGGAAGTATATACGACGGCGCCGGTGTCCTCGTCCTGATAGATGGCCTCCGTATCTTGGGCCCACAGCAGGCAAGGCGCGGTTAAGCAATGGCGACACTGATCCGGGAAAAAAAGCCATTTGAGCTTGCCGCCGATGATTTCCTCCTTCATCCGCACCAGTTTGTAGGTTCTGGATGAGAGGTCGGGCGGGTTTTGTAAATTGCCCTGATTCTCGGTTTTTTCGACCGGTAAATCGTTCCATTGTTTACAGGCCACCTGACAACCTTTGCAGGCCGTGCAGCGGGTTGTGTCGATAAAAAATCCTTTGCTCATCGTTTCGTCCTCGGTTATTTTTTGTAAATATTGACCATAAACGCCTTATATTCAGGAATCTCGGAGACCGGATCGACCGTGGTGGCGACCAGGACGTTGGCGCTTCCCTCCTTGCCTCCCTCCGGCCAGCGCCAGCCAAAATGCCAGGGCACGCCCACCTGGTGCACGACTTTGTCGACAATTTTCATGGGCCGAAAACGATGCGTCACCACCGCGGTACATTCCAGCTCGCCGCGGGTACTGACGACAAAGACGCGCTCACCCGGCTTGATCTTTTTTATCTTCGCCAGTTCATGGCTCATTTCGACAATCACCTGGGGCTGCAGTTCCAGGTTACAGGGGACTGTCCGGGTTACGGTTTGCCAGTGCTCGGTCAGACGATAGGTCGTGCAGACGATCGGATACAGCGGATCATCGGTCGCCGGCAAATCCCCCTTCTTGGAATAATGCAGCAAGGGATTTCTGCGCTGGGAACTTAAATAATTCTCGGCAATCGGGCCCTCGAGCGGTTCGTAGTGTTCCGGAAACGGCCCGTCCGCGAGGCCCGGCCCGTAAATCTGACCCAGGCCGTGAGGCCGCATGATGAACGGAAAGCGGCCGCCGTCGGTGGCCGAGCCGTCCGGGTGCTCAAGCGGCATGCCGCCGCCGTCGATAACATCCCCCACCCATTGGCCGCCGACATACCTGCCGCCGCTGACCTTCCCGTCGAAGCGCACGACCCAATGGTCAGGATCCCAGGGCTTCCCCTTGAGATCCACCGCGGCCCGGTTGTAAATGATCCGTCGGTTCAGCGGCCAGGCCCAGGCAAATTCCGGATAGGTGCCGATATTGTTGGGCGCGTCCTTCTGCTCCCGTCGCTCAGACTTGTTGCCTTCTTCCGTGTAGCTATTGCAATAAAGCCAGTTGCCGCTGGAGGTGCGGCCGTCATCTTGCAACAGCGCAAAGCCGGGCACGAGCGTCCCTTTGCGGTAGATTTTGCCGTCAACCGTCACGTCCGCGAGAAAATAGCCGTTGATTTCTTTGGCCACCTTGTGCGGATCAAATTCGCCAGCGGTGGTGTAGTCCCATTTGAGGTTGCGGATGGGGTCGGGAAAGACGCCGTCTTTAGCGTAAAGCGCCTTCAGTTTGTTGCCGAGTTCCACCAGAATCTGGCCGTCGTCTTTGCTGTCACCCAGCGGTTTGGGCCCCTGATAACGCCACTGCATCCAGCGCCCGCTGTTGGTAATGCTGCCTTCCTTCTCCACCCAGGTGCAAGCCGGCAGGCTGAAAACCTCGGTTTTGATCTCCTCCGGCCGCATGTCGGGCCCGCGCCAGAACGCACTGGTTTCCGTATCAAATATGTTGACGTGCACCAGCCAGTCCAGGCGTGTCAGGGCCTTGCGAATGAGGTTGACATTGCCGCAGGAAGCAGCCGGATTCATTCCCCACGCAAAAAACCCGTTGACCCTGCCGTGCCACATGCCCTTGAATAACTTCCACCAGGAATAGCTGCGGTCGTCCTTGCATTTGGGCATCCATTCGTATCCGAAGTCATTATCTGCCGTGGCAGTCTCACCGAACATGGATTTGAGAAAACTCACCGAATATTTCGGATAGTTTTGCCACCAGTTGACCGAGAGCGGATCGTTGCTCACGGGCGTGTTTTTTTTGTTATAGGCTGCCAGGTTTTTGTGGGAATCGCGCGGTACTTTCAAATATCCCGGCCAGCTGCCGAAAAGCAGGGCGTGGTCGGTTGAGCCCTGCACGTTGCTTTCGCCGCGCAGGGCATTGATGCCGCCGCCCGCCAGCCCCATATTGCCCAGCAGAAGCTGGATGATGCACATGGCCCGGATGTTTTGAACCCCCTTTGAATGCTGGGTCCAGCCCATGGCATACATCACCGTTCCGGCGCGCGAAGGGGCACCGGTGGCGCAAAATGTTTTGTATACTTCGACCAGGCTCTTTTGCGGCGTGCCGGTTATCTTGGAGACGGTTTTCAGATCGTAGCGGGCATAGTGTTTTTTCAGCAACTGGAAGACACACCGAGCGTGGCGAAAGGTGACATCACGCTTGGGAACCCCTTTCGTGTCGGTTTCAAAAGCCCATAGGCCTTGATCATAGCGCTTTTCTTCCGGGTCAAACCCGGCAAACAGGCCATCGTCGAAACCATACTGCTCATTTACGATAAACTGGGCATTGGTGTAGTTGGCCGCATAGGTTTTCTGGTAGAGGGCATTGTCTATGAGGTATTTGATCATGCCGCCCAGAAAGGCGATATCGGTGCCGGAACGCAGGGGCTCATAAATATCTGCCATGGCCGCCGTGCGCGTGAACCTCGGGTCCACACAAATCAGCCTGGCGCCGTTATCCTTGGCCTGCATGACATATTTAAAAGATATGGGGTGATTTTCAGCCGGGTTGGCTCCCATCACCAGAATGCAATCACTGTTTTTCAGGTCGTTCCAGTGATTGGTCATGGCACCGCGTCCAAACGACTCTGCCAGAGCCGCTACCGTTGAGCTGTGTCACAACCGGGCCTGGTGTTCGATATACACCAGGCCCAGGGCGCGCAGCAATGTCTGCAATAGCCAGCATTCCTCGTTATCCAGGGCAGCGCTTCCCATCGAGGCGATGTTGGTGACCCGATTGACGACGTCACCGGCATCGTTTTTATGGATGAAGCCGGCGTCGCGGGTCTTTTTGATCCGGTCTGCAATCTGATCGAGGGCCCATTCCCAGGAAACGGGTTCCCATTTATTTGAATAGGGCGCCCGGTACATCGGCCGGGTGAGGCGATGTTCGTTTTCGACAAACTGGTGCAATCCGGAGCCCTTGGAGCACAGGGTTCCCCGATTGATCACATGATCGGGATCGCCTTCAATGCTCAAGGTGCGCCGGTCACCGTCGAGGCGCGTGTGCACGATGGCGCCGCAACCCACCGAGCAATACGGGCAGATGGTTTTGGATTCCCGTGCGCTTTCGAGCTTGAACCCCTGCGCGTGGGCTGTAATCGGTCTGAGATCAAACCCCAACCCACCGAAGGCCGCACCGACGGATGCAGCACCGGTGAGCTGAAGAAATCGCCTGCGTGTTAACTCCATGATGAATTCCTTTCGACGCTTCAAATTAGGATAGCGAATCGTTTTTTATTTCTTCTGGCGGACATGACACCGCCAGCATGCCAGGGGCACCCCGACATGGGGGTTGTTTTGCTTGACCGCTTTGTGGCAATCGGCACACATATCATGCAGCGCAATCAGATAAGGCAGGACCCTTTCCTCCCTGGGGATGGGCCGGTTTTGTTGATTACGCCGGGCCTCTGTCCCATGGCAATCTATGCAAGTGTCCTCGACTGCAACTGCGCCGGGCTCGAGGGTATGGTGACACTGAACACAGGTAATTTTAAATTCCATGGCATGCCTGGAATGTGCGAAGGTCACCGTATGGCTTTTGTACAGCCGTTTGAGGGCCACCGGGAATTCGTATTTATAGACCTTTGGAATCTCGGATTCAGTGCAGCCAATTCCATGACCCAGTAGCAATAGAATCGGTATGATCCCGATCAGAGATATGACTCTCATAATCATGTCCTCTCCTTTGTCCTTGAGACTTATAGCGATAACGGTAAAATCGCTTTGAAACTGGATTTGATTACCTGATCACGGTTGCCTGTATGACGTTACCCCCATTGGCGTTACCGCCGGCAGCCCGGCCCCGGGATCGGTGAGCACCACCCCCGTCAAAGAGTCAAACCGGGGTTAACTGAAATGAATCGGCGCCCAAAGATACTCGCGCTGCAGGCGTGCATCGATCTTCAACGGCAATAGAACCGATCTGCGTGGTCTGGTCAGGCGCACGATGTCGTGTTCCCTGATAATTCGAGACGGGTGATGGATATCGACGAAAAATTTATCTTGTTTTAATATCTTATAATTATGCCGCGAGATGGATTGAATCGCGCAAATTCCGGTGGGTTTTAAATATTACAGATGTCCAGCCGGCTGCACAGCCGGCGATATGTTGCACCTTAACAGATTTCAGGGGCAGGCTCAACCCCCGGCGCCGTTGTTTTTACCAAATATGTGGGGCGAGGCCCGACCTGAAATCATCACCGCTGACGTTGATTTTGAAGAGATTGGGGTCGGACCGAGACAACTGCATGAAATTTATTGTTTTATGCTCATAACGGACCCCTTTTTCGGGCCTAAAGTGATGTTTTTAGCACCCAAATGGGCAGTTTAAGAAAAAGAAGATCACAGGACCCGCCCCGATGCGCCTGGCAACGCGCCAAGGCAAATGCCTGCATGGGCTTTCGTTGTTTAGATTTTTGCGTCGTCTTCAGATTACACCACGTGCCTCCCTTTTCGGTTTCTGGATCGACTACTTGAAAAAACCCCCTCAAAGGTTGTATAAAAAATTGCCGGGGTTCTCTCGATCCGTTACGCGGATCGTTAAACTCCGGCTCGATCTTCAGAAGGCGGCTTTGCAGAGTTCACGAAAAGCGTGCGTTGGGTTCCCCAAAGAGCCCAGCGATGCGCTTATTGCGGCATACCGGATCGACAGCACTTTCAATGATGGCCGTCTTGCCGTTTGAGGTCACTCGATCGTCGATGACAAAACCTTGCGTCGGGGAATAACATGTTCGGAACCATTCTCATTTCAGTCTCCACCTTCATGCATGTCTATGTTTTCTGGCGTGCTGCCTCCATACCGTTTATTGATCAGCACCTATCCAGAAAAGCACTTGTCGGCGCGGCCGTCATCCTGTGGGTTCTCTTTTACCTTGGCCGGGTCATCGGACACGACGGTACGGGCCTCCCGGCCCAGGTCCTTGAATTTCTCGGAATGACCTGGATGGCCGTTTTGTTCCTGATATTCGTGCCGCTGCTTGCGATTGATATCATCACCCTTTTCGGCTTCCTTTTGTCCCGGTGGGCCCCTTCACTGCGCGCAGGGGCTGTTCTGGCGGGGCTGGTTCTGTCGTTGATCGCCTTGATCCAGGGGATGCGGCCGCCGGTACTGGAAAAATACGATGTAAGCGTTGCGGGGCTCTCCGAATCGCTGGATGGAACGTTACTGGTTGCTCTGTCCGATATGCACCTTGGTTCACAACTCGGCGAAAAATGGCTCGCGGCCAGGATCGCCCAGGTCAGTGCGCAACGGCCCGACCTGGTGGTCTTGCTCGGAGACATCTTCGAAGGGCATGGGTCGCCCGACAGTCAAGTGATCGCCGCCTTCAAGCAGCTTTCGGCGCCCCTGGGTGTCTGGGCGGTTACCGGCAACCATGAATTCCACGGGGGTGGTGATCTGAGCCTTTTTGAGGAGCTGAACTTCAGGCTCCTGCGCAACAGCTGGGCTGAAGTGAAACCCGGCTTCGTCCTGGCCGGCGTGGATGATCTCACCGGCCGGCACCGGAGAGGCCTGACCGGCGACCCGATCGCCCAAACCCTCGCGGGGGCGCCTGCAGGTGCTGTGATCCTTCTTTCCCACACGCCCTGGGAAGCGGAAAGGGCCGGTCAATTCGGTGTGGACCTGATGCTTTCGGGGCATACCCACGGCGGGCAGATCTGGCCGTTCGACTATCTGGTCCGCCGCCGCTATCCCCTGTTGGAGGGACGTTACGAGGTGGATGGGATGACAGTTATCGTGAGCAGGGGCGCGGGCACATGGGGACCGCGCATGCGGCTCTGGAGCCCCGGTGAAATTCTGCATGTGACGCTCAGGAGGCGGACCGGAACCGGTGCAACCGGCATCGGACCGCCGTGATGATGCGACCGCTAAAAAGGTGCGCTAATAAAAATAGTGCAAACCGGGGGCCGTTCATAACATCACGCTATTCGTCTGGCGATGCCGCCTCCAATCGAGATGCGATTCTGTTGTCACAATCTAAATTTGACACTTCAAAAAAAATATGAAAAATTGGCATCGAGTTGAACGTGCAAAATCTTTTCTGCGATGCGAACTGTCTGGAGGCATATGACTGGATTCTAGACCTCTGCTGAATTGGATATTGGGCAGGGGTCTTATTTTTCAGCTTCTTGAAAAGGTATCGTTTCATGGACGCACCCAAACGCATCTGTGTTTACGTGGAGATCTACGGCTCCCTTTGGCTTGAGCCCAAAGCGCCGCAGATGGCCCAGAATTATATCTATCCGTTTACCAGAAACAGGTTTGCTGCTGTTATGTAATGGCGGTAGCCAGCGGAGGGGGAAAAATGTCAAAGCCCATCTACCAAAATCTGTTCAAGCCTTTGAATCTGAAAGGTCTTAGATTAAAAAACCGAATAACCATGGCGCCCTTGTATCTGGGATACGCTGCCGAAGGCGGCAGGATGTCCCCGCTGCTGCTTCACCACTATCATGAGATGGCCAAAAGTGGGGCATCGATGATTATGTTTGGAAACCCTTGCCGATGCGATCCACCGGGGGAAAAGCCGCGCCGGCCTTCAGATCAACCATGCCGGAAGGTTTGCGTATGTTTCCGAACCGGTGGCCCCTTCAGCCGTACCGACATTCGGGAGAACCCCTCGCGCACTGACCAAAAGGGAGATCACCACTATCCAGAAGCAGTTTGCCAAAGCTGCCTTGCGCGTGAAAAAAGCCGGATTTGATCTGGTGGAACTTCACGGGGGCACCGGTTATCTGCTGGCCCAGTTTGTTTCCCCCAGAACGAATAAGCGCAGCGATTCCTACGGTGGGCAAATTGAAAATCGGATTAAATTCCCGTTGGAAGTTTTAAAACGGGTAAAAGATGCGGTGGGAGATTTTCCGGTCGGGTATCGGTTTTTGGTTAATGAGTGGCTTCCGGACGGTCTCAAAGAGAATGAGTCCATCTTTCTGGCTAAACGTTTAGAGCAAGAAGGTATTGCCTACATCTCCGCCATGGGGGGAACCTATGAATCGTTTTTCCTGCCGGAAATCGTGACCAAAGCCAAACGGGTTGGATACATGGTATCTTTAGCCGCTGCCGTTAAGAAAAACGTGCGCATTCCGGTGATTGCCGCGGGGCGGATATCAACGCCGCTGAAAGCCGAATCTATTCTGAGAGAAAAAAAAGCGGACCTGATCGGATTGGCCCGGATGCTGTGGGTCGATCCTGAATGGCCGCAGAAGGCCCGAAAAGGTGAGGATCGATCGCGGACGACCTATCAAGGTTTATTTCAGTAAAGACAGATTCGTTATCAGGCAGACAGCTCTCGAAACCGGGTCGGACCACGAAAACGAATTGTTTAGCTGCAACATTTGCGAATGCCTTAACAGAAAATAACCCGCCACCTTCCCGGAAAAGCAAAATGCCAATCTCGTAAAATAGATATAACAGCGGTTAGGCCGTCTTTGCGGGCATCTGGGACATGATATACTCGGACAGCGCTGTGATCGTCAGGCTGGGATTGACCCCGAGATTGGCCGGCACCACCGAGCCGTCCGCCACGAACAGGTTGGGGTAGCCGAACACCTCCCCATTGAACCCCACCACCCCCGTTTCTTTTGATTCTCCCATGCAGCACCCACCGAGAATGTGCGCGGTGGAGGAAGCGTTGAAGGTGGCTTCAGGGATAGCGCTCAGGGGGATCCCGTTCATTTTATCGGCCAGTCTTCTGGTCACCTCGTTGGCGATGGGAATATAGGCGGGGGCACGCCACATGTTTTCCGGCACCGTGGAATTCAGGCTGCGCCCGCCCAGCCGCCACCAGCGGGGCCTGTAGTCAAGTCTGAGGTAATTCTCATCGGTCTGCATGACCAGCACAACCGTCGTCGAAGCGGCCTTTCCAAACGGCCACAAAAGTTGCAGGAACCGGACGGGATGCTTGACGATTTCAAATAGAAATCGGATGATCCGCGGCATTTTCCCACCGCCATCGACCATAAGCGTTAAAAGATTCAGCAGGACGTCGGAGCCCTTGTTGTAGCGCACCATCTCTATATGGGTGGTGTCGTCCGCGTAAATTCCGGAGGTGATGGCGATTTGATCGTTCCAGTCGACGCTTTTGTCCCTGGATCTTACGCCCAGAAGCGCCTCCGAGTTCGTGCGCACGATGTTGCCCAGCTGATCGGAGAGATCGGGCAGCAACCCCTCCTGCTTGCACTTCATCAGAAGCTTGACCGATCCCAGCACCCCGCCGCTGAATACCACCCCCCGGGCACGAAGGGCCCTTTTGGGGTGCAGGATGCCGGTGGATTTCCGGGTGAATACCTCGTAGCCGCCATTTTGCGGGCGGACGCCGGTTACCTCGGTTTCGGGAATAATTTCGGCGCCCAACCCTTCCGCCAGGTACAGGTAGTTTTTGTCCAGGGTGTTCTTGGCGCCGACCGGACAACCCACCATGCAGGAGCCGCAAAACGTGCAGCCGGTGCGCTCCGGCCCTTTGCCGTCAAAATAGGGATCCGGAACCGTCTCGTCCGGATCTCCGAAATAAATGCCGACATCGTTTTTATGAAAGGTGTCCTCTCCCCGCATTTCGATACCCACTTCCCGCAGGCACTCGTCGGCGATACCGACCTGGGGACTGGGGTTGGCCCCCAGCATCCGTTTGGCCGTTTCATAATGGGGCATCATTTTGGCTTTCCAGTCGCCCGGTCCCCATTCCGGCCGCTCAAACACCTCATCCGGTGGTACCAGCAATTGATTGGCATACACCAGGCTGCCGCCGCCGACGCCGCCGCCGTGGAAAATCAGCACGTGCTTCAGCTGGGTCAGCATCTGGTACCCGTAACACCCGAGCTGGGGCAGCCACAGATATTTGGGCGTGTTCCAGTTGGTTTCGGGGAAGTCCTCTTTTTCAAAGCGTTTGCCCTTTTCAAGCACCGCCACCTTGTAGCCCTTTTCGGTCAATCTCAACGCCGAAACGCTTCCCCCGAAGCCGGAACCGATCACCACGTAATCATAATCGTATCCGTTCTGTTGCTCCATGGATGATACCTCCTTCATTTACAAGATGTTATCTTTCCTCGATTCGAAGTATCACAACACCCACCCATCGCTTAATGGTTCTAAGTGGAACCGGGATCGGCTAATATCAAGTTCTTAAATACTAAGAACATATCCTAAAGACAAGTCTGTTTTTTTAACTGAAAGGGGTGTTTTTGAAACCAACATGGGCAGTCTAAGAACAGACCGACCACCCGCCTGGCGCCAGCCGTATTGGCCTTAAATGCATCATTTGGGTAGCAAAATTGGTGTTCTAAGGTAAAAATCCGGTCTTTTTTTTATGTATATATCAAAGATAGCGGTATGTTACCCTGGTCCGACCCGGTTCTGCGCTGCCCAACACTTTGCTCCCCCGGTACTTTTTGACGGCAAGGGTGTTGAACCCGAGCCATTTCAGCCTTAGGTTAAATAAAAATATTTAGGTCACGTCGAACCATTTTAAAAAATAGAGGATTTCGAGACAGACGGCAATCGTGCCGGTCTCTGCCACAAAAGGTTTGATGAGGAGGTTAACATGCGGTTTTGGGGTTGTTTATTGGTTTGTTTGCCAGGGTTGATTACCCTCGCAATGGCAGGCGTCGATTCAGACCAGGCTGAAATGATTGAAAGAATGAAAGCCGGCGGTCACATTCTGATGATACGTCACGCGCTCGCACCCGGCACCGGCGATCCAGCCAACTTTCAAATTGGTGACTGTTCCACCCAGCGCAATCTGGACGATCGCGGCCGGGAGCAGGCAAGGTCCATCGGTACCTTTCTGCGATCAGAAGGAATAACTTCCGCCAGGGTCTATTCAAGCCAGTGGTGCCGTTGCCTTGAAACAGCCCAACTGATCGATATGGGGGCGGTGGCGGAACTGCCGGCATTAAATTCGTTCTATGAATTGATCCGGGATCGCGAACCCAATCTGAAAGCGCTGAGAAAATTCATCGCGGAACAACCCTCCGACGGGGTATTGGTTATTCTGGTGACACATATGGTTACGATCTCAGCCATCACCGATGTGGGGGTCTCGTCCGGTGAAGGGGTGCTCCTCAAGCTTAACAAAGATGCGCCCTATGAGATTGTCGGCCGCCTGGATTTTGGCAGATCGTCGTTTTGATATTTTGGAGAATCTGGGAATAGGGCACGCCTATGAAATAACGGTCCTATGCACAAAATTAAGGTACAGGGAAAAAACCTTTTTTATGTCACCCCCACCCGGCCTCCCCCGTCAAGGGGGAGGAGGTTTACTTCCCGCCCCAGGCGGGAGGGATTGAGGGAGGGGGTAAAATGATATCTACCCTATTTTTGTACATAGATCCGTAAAATTATAACATTCGCTCAGCGGTACAACCTCAAATCAAGATATGATCCTATTTAAATAATCAATACCCAGTCAGCCGGGTCAAAACCGTCCCCTGAAGTCCAGCGTCAGCCTACCTACCCTAAATTCACCCTAAAGTCTTACCTTCCCTTTAACCCCCAAAAATGGTTGTGATATTAAAAGATACATGCGATTCTGACTGAACCTGAAACCGCATCACCAGGTTTTATTATCATTGACCATTGGAATGGTGGTTTTTTTTGACAAAACGAAATGTCCGGTTTTCGGCCATAACGAAGAAATGAGGTATCCGATGGGGGCGGGTCCGCCAAATAGAAGGTATGAGTTTGACTGGCTTCGGGCAATGGCCATTTTGGTCGTTTTTCTTTATCACAGCACCCGTTTCTTCAACCTGGAAGATTGGCATCTCAAGAATGTCGATACCTACGTCTGGGTGGAAATCTGGAACATATTTGCCACCCGATGGATGATGCCGCTGTTTTTCATCATCTCCGGCGCGAGTTTATGTGGATAAGTTTTTGCGGCTGATGATCCCGGTCCTGTTCGCCTCGGTCACCCATAGCGCGTTGCAGGTATATTTGGAGCGATTGACTCACGGGCAATTCTCAGGATCATTCTTTTCGTTTTTACCCGAATATTTCGACGGTGTTTATCTGGGGCCCGGAATGCCGGGGAATTTTGCCTACCACGGGATGCATCTCTGGTATCTGTTCTTTCTGTTTTTATATGGCCTGATCTGCTATGGCCTGTTTACCTGGTTAAAAGCAGGGGGGCGGAATGTTCTGAACCGGATCACGTCGCTGTTAGTCATGCCGGGGTTGAACTATCTATGGTTTGTACTGCCGCTATTGATCATAAATGCGCTTGTTCCCCGGGCCGTTTTAGCGGCCGGCGCCGGAGGGTGGGGATTTGTGTATTACATCTGGTTTCTGATCGCAGGCTTTCAGATCGTTTCCAGCGACCGCCTTCAAAGCAATATTAAACAGCAGCGCTGGATTTCGCTGTTGCTGGGCCTGACTTTAATGTCTGCCTACCTCTACCAGTTGTTCAGCCCGTCACGGGTGGTCTTCACGACCTGGGTCAACGATGGGATATATACCGTGCTCTCCTTTTTCAGCACGTGGTGTTTACTATTTGCCATCCTCGGATTTGGCATGCGCCATCTGGCCTTCGATCGTCCGGTGCTGCGATATACCAATGAAGGTGTGCTGCCGTTTTATATTCTGCACCAGACCGTCCTGCTGGGACTCGGCTACTTCATCATGAGGTGGCAGATTCATGATGCCCTGAAATGGGCGATCGTATTTACGGCCTCTTTTATTGTCATCATCGCCAGTTATACCCTTTTGATTCGAAGATTCGAGCTGTTGCGCTTTTTATTCGGAATGAAGACAACCCGTCCATTTTTCAGTATCATGCGGGGAAAGGGTGCCTTGGTTATCTTGCATGCGCTCTATATCGGTTTAATCGTTTTCGCCGTCGTCAATCATATTGCCGGCGCAGGCCGTGGTCACTCCCCAATGCCATTGGTGTATGATTCAGGACAGGATATCATTTTAAACAGCGAGGCAATCACGGGTCGGTCGTCGACCGGCGTCAGGGTGGTCAACGACCCGGAGGCTTCAAACGGCCAGGCCATCGAGTTTTTCTCCGGAGCGAATCAATGCGTTTTTCGGCTCCGGCGGGTCGATACTTTGTCTGGTTAAGAGGCAAAAGCGATATCAATAGCGGCTACACGGATTCAATCTGGCTGCAGGTGGATGACCAGATCGGAAGCAGCACCCGCAGTGTCCGGCTGGGCAATTGGTTGGATATCCACCCCGCAGGCGTCTATGGCTGGGCCGGCGACACCGATGACCCTGTTGCCATCGAGTTAAGCCGTTCCGGTGACCACAGGATTCGTATTCAGCCCCGTCAGACACCTCACCGCATCGATCAGATTTGGCTGAGTCGATCGCAGCATCGAATCCCGAACACATCCAGACCTATAAAATGACAGAATAATGACAAAATTTTTTGTTGGCATCGACGTTCAAATCAGGCGTAATTGTTGCTATGCCGTAATCAACCCTACAGGCGTCTTGATAGCGTCCGGGTGGTTCTCCAGCGCTGCGGCAGATGCGGTCGATCTGCTGAAACGGTGGTCGAAATCAGGCCAGGTTTATGTGGGAGTCGACGCACCCCGCATGCCGCTGGTGTCAAAACGCCAATGGTACTGGCGCCGCGCCGAGCGAAAATGGACCAGACGCAAGGCGCAAAAAGGAAATGGCCGGCATTGCGAAGTCGTGATCAGCGCACACCGCCTCGCCAATCCCCAGTGGACCCCTCTCGAACAAGATGCCCCCGAATGGATGAAGTTTGGTTTCACGCTTTACGCAGCCTTAGAGGGTCGCGCAATCGTTTATGAGGTATTTCCGACGGCATCGTATGCATCTCTCCAGGCTAACTCCGATGTTCGTATTGACGCTGATTTTTCCGCCTGTCAACCAGGCCCCAAGGATATGCTCGATGCATGGGTTGCTGCCGCAACCGTGAGGGAATTTGTTGAAGGGAGGGGAGTTGAAGTCGGTGGAGGTGACGGGCTGGGGACGATAATTATACCGAGGCCATTGCCTGAGCCCATCATACAAGAAGTTCTGGCGTGGCCGGAGCGCATCTAGTCAGCGATACATTTCGGAAGCGACTTTGCTAATTGGCGCTTAGCGGCGGTGGCAACAGTATTTTAAGCCTTTTTCTTGTTCAAAAGTTTTATAGAACTATTTTTCGTTTGACCCGGCCTCATCCGTATTGCTATTAAAAAACAGGCGATTTTAAATTGCGGCCTTTTTGTTTCGTACCATAAAATTTGCAAATTGATCACCCCGATGGAGGGTATCATGCACCACTTTTAAAAGACCCCAATTTTCATGCGAGAGGCGGGGTTTTGTTTTTTTTATATCATCTGGATATCAGTATTTTAGAGATTTTGCAGATAATGGCAAGAAAAGTTAAAATCAAGTCTGGAGAACAGTTTATGGAACCAAGCAATCAACATAACGACCCCCAGATCCCAATTGAGGAAAGACGTCTTCTTATCGATGAGGGGCGATTACGCCTCGACAACTCGTTTGCTCGAAAATGGCTGCCGACTCTGGCTACTCTAATGGTTGGTTTAATTGCAGCAATGTTCAGTTACGTTCAGCAGCAAAACTCAATTCAGGCCACTGAGCGTGCCAGAATTGAAGCGAAAATAAAAGACGAACGCGAATGGGGTTTTAAAGTGATAGAAATGTACTTCAACAAGCATGTTCTTTTTGATTTAACGAAAAACCCAGAACAAGCTGGATCAAACCTTCGCGTCCTTGCTGCCGTCGCACCAACTGCTGTACAAGGTGTATTGAATGCAGAGCAATCAAGGATTCCGCCGCCAGGCGGAGTTGACGATTCGAATCGCCTAAACAGCTTGTCCGCCGCCGCGGGGGTACAAGATGTATTAGACACTGTGAAGCAATTACCTCAGACGCCACTGTCGAAATTTAAACCGTCTGATTTTACAATCTATGTTCAGTACCCGGAAGGCAGCCGAGAAACTGCAATAAAGACTCAGAGCTTTCTTGTTAATATAGGGTCTCGCGTTCCTGGTATCGAAAAAGTAAAAAAGCCGCCCTCTCGTTTACAAGTGCGCTACTACCGAGAAAACCAGCGTACCTATGCGGGAGAGCTAGCTACACAACTGGGAAAAGAGCTTAACCTCCCCGTTAGCGCTGACAACGCAATTTTAGTTACAAGCCTCAAGCAGTTGCCGAGTGGAATCTTAGAGGTATGGCTTCCGACTCAGCGATAGTTGTGTATGCAAAGATGCTTAACAAGCGGTTTCACAAAGGACCGCTCATACCTCGCGGTCCGTGCTCCGCGGTGTTGCAAACTTTTGATATCACCTTCAAAAACCGACTATCTGGCATTCTGATTTTTTACTAATACTGAAAATTTATCACAACCGCACATCAATTACCGATTTCTGCTATTTACCAAAATTTTTAGGAATCCTTATTATTCTGTGATAGACGGGTAGTATCTGTACACGTATCATATATGTGATTGGAAAAAATATTACATAAAAATCATGGTTGCTGTGGAGGAAAGTGGCATGGGTATTCTTAAATCAGCTATTAATAGATTTCAAAAAAAGAAGCTCTTTAAGGCTTGCAAGAATGGCGATGAGTCGACCGTATTTGCGATGCTAAAAGAAGAACCCGAACTCGCAGAATCGAAGGATTATCGTGGCCTGTCGCCCTTTTTCTATGCCGTGGAGATAGGTAACAGCAAGATTGCCGAAGCGATGCTAAAAATTTCAAATCGACCTGATGAGGTCGAACCAGTAAAGGGCTTTTCGCCCCTTCTGCTTGCGGCAAGCAAAG
>WOR8_10004552_pt1 | contig 17408 bp, 8 predicted proteins | sample DeeMarSeWOR38_10_FD_19890 | JGI IMG/M metagenome (IMG submission 19890)
CTTTCCCTGGGTAAAGGTCATCACAGGAATCTTCCAGAGCCGACCGAAAGTCCGTATATTGACTTGTGGGCGTTAGATATGTCACTAATGCCCGATACCAGAGCCTTTCGGTAAGCTCTTTGCCCAGCGCAAATATTTCGATTCCGTTATTCGTGCCACCGTGGGCCATCAGGTAGCCGGCTTTGCTGGTGATGCAGCTATTCGCGTGGACACCCGCTCCGATATTGCTGTAGTGGTCGGGGTCACCATATAGCGTCGGATCATGCTGGCTTCTCAGTGCATCATTCGGCGCGCTCGCACCGAGGCAAATTTCCTCGCCGAAAAGCCAATCTTGATTGATCATCGCTGCGAAAAAGTCGGAGAAAGATTCGTGGAGTCCTCCGCCCTCAGGATCCCAGTAGTTCAGACCCGCGCTGTTGGCAGTGACGCCGTGGGTGAATTCGTGTGCGATGATATCCAGTGAAGACCAGTAGTCCCGGTTTGCGCCCGTGTCATCACCTAAGTAGATACGATTTCGATTAGGATCCCAGAGCGCGTTATCCCAATTGGTCCGGTAGTGCGCACAAATCTCTGCGTTGGACCCTAAATCGTCATAGCTATCGCGTCCATGCACATTGGCATAGTAGTCCAGAACAATACCTAAGAAGTGGTGGGCATCGACTTCCGGTTCTTGGGAGTTTTCGCGGGGCGTTCGGTTCCTATCGTTCCAGGCGTTGTTCGGATCCGCAGAAAGCGTGATATTGTCTCGATCGTTGCTACCAGCCAGGTCGTAGGTCAGAACCTCCGCTGATGACCGCGTCGTATCCCTTAGCTGATAAGTCGATTCGCTGTGGTTGTGATAGGTGTTGAGGACTTTGCACCCTGCATAGCGACCTCGTCCCCAGCCGGTGGTTCCGGTGTGGAACATCAGGCTGTTGTATCGAAACACCACCTTTCCGGTCTTGGCATCGATAAAATACTCCCAAAGCGCCGGATCTTTCCCGTCCTCGCCATCCAAGCGCACATGCCAGCAGAGCGTCGGCTTTCCAGCTGCGATGAATATTTCGCGAGCAGGGGTCTGCCCTTTGATTTCATTTGCCTTCTTGGCGTGTTGCTTTGCTATGGTTACGGCCTTTTCCGGCGAGACCGAGGGTTTGACTTCTAACTTTATGCCGGGATGGAACTCTCCGTTCGTACCGATTATGCGGTTTTCGGGATCGAGGTGGATAACGAGCTGCGTCTGGAAAACGGTAATGCCTTGATATGTTTGCTTGAGTCGAATGTGTGTGTTTCCCATTGCGTCTTTCGTCGTCTGCAATTGCTCTAACTCGGTGTCCATTTCCTTAACACCTAAAAGGGTCTGGTGCTCCGTGAGAAATTCACGTATGGCCCGTAATGGATCTGCTGCCGGCTTGGAGAGCTTGCCGCGCAGTCTCCGCGGGAAACCCGTATCAGGGTTCCAGTCAACCTGTGCCCTGGAATCGGTCGATTGCAGCTTCTTGAAGGCCATTAGCTGTGCCTTTGCCGGCTCTTTTGGCGAAGCCCTCTTGATCTTAGATCTGCTTCCCTTTATTTCCTGTGACATGGTGAAGCCCTCCCTTCTCCTGGATTGAAAATAAGCGTACCAGGAAGTTTATCTTTACATCACCTCATTTAATTTATCTCGAATTTTTAGTTGATGAATCCCAACTGAAATATACAGGTGTGTTCAATCCGCATCCCTGCAATAATAAATGCACAAAAAGATAAATTGGATTTTCGCTTATAAAAAAAAGCGGATCTTTGGATTTTATGCCTTCATTAAAGTTTGGAGCCTTTGTGGACGTGGTGCAGCTTCTTTAGTAACAACCTGCTCCCGCTTCAAGACTGTTCGACGTAACGCCTTAATTCGTCATCAATGAATTGAAGGGCTTCGATTAGTTCATCGCGTACCTTTTCGGCTTGCTTTTTTCCTTTACCGCTCGGCATGGGCTGACTCGATAGTATTCGGATCTGAAATTTGAATTGATTGTAGACAGAATCGATTTGACGGGGAGAACCTCCAAGTTTCCAAGCCTCTTTGTAACGTTTTGCAAGTTTCCCGCGATGATCCTTCAGGTCCCTTCGATACAAATGCCTGATAACGTCACAGTCGACGAGCATAGCGTAGGTCCAAAAATCCTTTTTGCTTTTTAAATTTTCGTGAAGGTACCCGATCGCCTTATCGAGGTACGCGCCAACCTCTTTGGTCGATGGACGTTTTCCTATAGCGAGTGCGGCTGTAAGCCAGTTGGTCAAAGGATAGGCATCATCTTTGCTAATTTCGTAAGCTTTTCGATAGGACTCGGCTATTTTTTCCAAGTTGCGGATCTTGAGTTTGTTGCGCTTTCGCTCAAGCTCCCCCAGACTCTTGTATGCAGAGCCCAGCAAACTATAGCGCTCAGCCGATTTGCTGATATTTATCAGATTTTCGAGGTCTTGGATAGATCGTTTGATCAGCGCAACAGCATCCTTTGGGGAAGCACTCCGTTTCGCCCATCGAGCGCGCAAGTTGGCCGCTTGTTCGATGACACGCAATGAGACTTCTCCTTTCCCAGCATCAATAGCCTTCTCGTAGAAATGAATCGCCTGATCGAATATTTTCAGCTCGGCGTAACAATTGCCCACGACTTCATAAAGAGATGCCGACTCCTGCCAGAACGCCTTCGGCACTTTCTTAATGAATCGTTCCAAATGCGTTTTCTGCTCGTTGACGTTCTCTGATGATGCGGTTAGTGCTCGCTGCTTGATGTTGTCAAAAAATGCGAATGCATGCTCTGGGCTTACGAAATTTGGCATATCGTCACGGGGGCGACGGACGCTGCGGCGGCGGAGCCTGTAGCTTGGATCTCCGTAGCATTGGTATGCGCCCCAGGTGTTGACACCGGGGTAGTTCTCATAGGTTGCCCGCCTTGCCTCACGAACGGCATACCCAAACTCGCGGCCTCGAAGTAGCTGATCGTAAAATTCGAGTGCGAATGTCAGGGCAGCCCTGTCGTCAACCGCCCAGCCCGTCGCCACAACGGCTCGCACGCCCATCTCAATGAATTGGGTTGCCAGGTTCGCTGCAATCAGATGATAATCACTTCGCGGCTGAGTCTCGACGTCCTGTCGACCGAGATGGCAGCAGTTGATGAATACGAGCTCTGGAATTCGAGGCATTTGATTGATCTGCGCCGGCGTCAGTATAAGGTTTTTTCCAATGACCATTCCTGTGAATCTTTTGTCCTTTCTGTTTTTATCGGATTCTTGCAGTGAACCTTTAGACTTCGCAAGAGGCTGCCTGGAGCTGTCTGTCGTATCTGAGATTTTAGGGTCATATACGCCATGACCGGCCAGGTGAACCAGTTGGTAGTCCCGTGCGAAAAGAGCCGTTTCAATCGATTCAGCTGATGTTTTTATCTGATCATTCACATCAAATCCGTTTTTTGAAAGTCGATCGGTTACCTCTCGGGCCTCTTGCTCAGCCCCGGGAAGAGGAATCAAGTCACTCGGCGGATCGCCCACAACGAGAGCTGTGCCGGAAACGACATATTCTACATCGCGACGAAATCGCTCGGTAACAAGCTGACGGATCAGACCGCAGCGTGTCCCAAACGGTGCCGTATCTCCTGCAGACTGATCATGAAGCAGCTCCCACGGATATCTGGCCGCCTCGCGCGCGAGAACAAGAACCAGGTTGCGTCGATCGCGAGCAAAGTGTTTCAGTTCATTGGGAAGCAACAAATGGAAAAGCGTATTCGCTAATTTGTTGTTCCAACGAGTGCTTGAAACTGCCCTTCGGACAAATCGGTCCACATGGATTTGCTGGTCGGGAAGCAGGTTAACCTCTGCACGGGCCCGATCGGTTAAGACCGTAAACGAAAGGGTCGGATCATCTTCTGAACGCTGGGCGATTCTGAGGTGATGCCACCATTCCGCTGTCTCTCCGGTAGGAATCCACCTTTGTCCTGCCGATCCAGGCTGCACATGGGGCTTCATTTCAAATTGTCGCAGATATCGCTTTTCTCTACTCAAATCCTGGAGGAACAAGGCTGCTTCGATTGCCCGCTCACGGTAGAGCTCCACAAACTGCAGTTCGTCAATTTTAACCCAAGCGTCGAGTTTCGCTTTTTCCAGCGCCTGATTTGCACGCAGTGTCCCGAGCAAAATCGCACGGATAGAGTCACCATTGCTCAAACCTCCAAATCCCGACCCGATGAGAAGACTGGAAATAGGCGCTGAAATAGGTTCAGCAGGCGGGTCCTTGGATTGCGCCTTAGCCTCCTCGGCAAGCACAAGTGCGTATTGCAATGCGCCCTGGGCAAAGCCATCCTCCAGCTCATTCGGCAAAAGCTCTCCGATGCGTCCGAGTCCAATGACGATCGCACCGGACTTCGGTCTCAGTGCTTTACCTTCTCCGACCTGGAGCACCACTTCCGATGTCCCTACCGGCCCAGGATAAAGACGGAGGTCGTGGCGCACAGACAGCTTCCCATCTAAATGAAAATCGAGCTTCGCTTCGGCAGCCATAATTGCGTCCCCTTCGTGATGCCCAACCGCGACAGGATAACTGGCGTAGGCCAGATTGTCATGAAGCAATGAAACTCTGACCCGCTCGGTGGTTCGTTCTTCGGATACGGTGGCAGTAAAGCCGAGTGCCGCTGCTTCAATATCAAGCTCATCAGGATAAGCGTCGAACTCATCTGCGGGCAGTTCGAAGCGTTCGTCCGCACCCCGCTCAGTCGGCAACGGTGATTGCGACAACATGGTCGTGGTGCCATCAATTAGCAACTCCTCGATAGCTGGAAATGCTGGTCGGTGGTCAGCGAGCTTACCGTGCTCGGCTTCCATGTACCAGGTTTTAGTGCGAACTGGAATCCCGGTGCTCCAGGGCACACGACCATCTCCCTGAGATGTGGCCAGAAAACGAATTCTTTGCCTCCCCTTTTTTTCTTCGTCTATTTCAATATCAATCGGCGTAGCCGGTGCCAGCCCGGCGACATAAATCATGTGCTTCGGGTCGATCAAACCTGAGTGCAGCGAATCCCACATTTTGCCCGCTTCCTTTAAATCCTGTTTTCGGGGACAGACCCAGTCACCGTCGCTGGCTTTGACAAGGTCGTCCCAAATCTTTGCATCGAAAAAATTCTGCTCCTTACCATAAGGAAGCAAATTGAGCACACCGATGTATCGGGAAATGATCTCGAGGATTTCACGCTTGCTATGACGAAAATCAAGTGCCGCAAGCATCCGCAGGATTTTGTCCCTTCCAAGCAAGACATGCAGAATTGAGAATGAGCCGTTATTCGGGGTTCCGAGCATAACGAGTCTGCTGCCGTCACGCTCTATCATTTGCTTCCAGACCTTCGGTCGCCTCGCGATCATCGAACGAGCGAGCAGTCCTCCCATAGAATGTGCCAAAATCCGCACAGGATATTTCGATTGGGCCTTCAATTCAGAAGATACTGCATCTGCCAGCCGATCGGCTTCCTCGAGTAGCGAACGACGCCAGTCGTAAGAAAAGGGGATCACCTTGTGGGTGCTACTGAGGTATTCGACGATATCGGCATAGGGGCTGGCAAGCAGGCCGTCAGGGGTAACACCGTCTGTGTCGATCTTCAGGTGCGCAAGCTTCCCCATCGCAAGATCCTTACAATCTGCCCAGATAACATTACCGTTCAACGATAGCTGACTTCCCATGATGCCGGGTAGAAGAAAAACCACAGGCCGAGTACCGTCGTCACGCTGCCGGGTAAGTGCATTGTCCAGTTTTTTGCGTTTTTCCTTGAGTTGTCGGCGCTTTTGCGCCAGTAGAGCGAAACCTGGTGGCTCGTCATTCTTGCGTTGCAACCCATCTCGGAGCTTCCGAGCAGTCTTCTGGTTCTCAAAGTAATGGAAATGATCGACTTTGTCACCTTGATCGAGAAAATAGAAACCACCGGGGACTAATCGCCGAGCACCGCCGTACATCGAGTTCGTGTTGACGATAATGTCATTGTCTTCCTTGTAAAACAAATCTGTGATCCACGTCTTGAGAGTGCCCCAGATTCCAGCTCCCTCTAAATTCCCCGAGATAACCGTCAAGCCGGCCGAAGTCTCGATATCCGGCCGGTTCAACACCTTGATCAGAGGCGAGTCAGGCACCATTGCCTCAAGACCGGGGAAAACGCGCGGATTCATCCGTTGCTTGATGACGGCGAGCATAAACGAGCTTGCTAGGTCGAAGACCGTGCTGGCTGACAATGCGGGAATCAGCTTCATGGCATTTACGATCATGGAAAGCCAGCGGTCAAGCCGTCCGGACGCGAGTGTCGTTCCGCTCGCAGGGCAGGCAACCCGGATAAACCTTTCGACTTTGGGCTGTTTGTCTCGTAAAAGACGGTTCAAGTCTTTCAACGCCTGATATTGGGCTTCACGATTGTCGAGGTCGTCCTCGCCATCGAAATCACCCTGAATGGCCCTGAGGTCATGCTCGTCGAATGGATCCCCTTTTTGCCGCTGGCTTCTGCACAGCAGTTCCCCGATCATGCCGCCGCGCGAATGGGAGACGAGGTGAAGCGTCGCCCCCTTCGGCAGGCAATTCATCAAATTAACCGCATTCTCAATCGGGCTTTGGGACAGCGTGTGGTGATCAAGGGTGTAAATATGCTGGTTATAAGTCTTTTGTAACTCGCGCCAAAGATTTCTGTTGTTGTCGCTCGCCAGATCGCCGAAGCTGCCCATCGTGTTTGAAAAAGTGCCGTGCAGAAAGACCAGGATCGGATTGTCCGTGGGGATACTATCCGAGTTGACAGGCTTGAGCGTCTTCGGTGTGATGCATTGATAGAAGCCCGGGGCTTCCATGAACTTTTTCTCAAGTACGCCACTCAATGCCGAGGCTGTTATCCCGGCAACGTCAACTTTGCCGAACATCTTCTCCCCTAAGATGACCGCAAGGCGTTGAATTGCCTTGATTGCCCATCCACCACCACGCGCTCGAGGGCCAAAGGAAATATAGGTTGGGATAAACAAATCCCCGCTGTCCCGATCAGGTTGTAGCTGCTCTCTGAAATCCTGTTTGAATTGATCCAAGCGAGCCCAAAGTTTGATACCTCCTTCGAGCTCGATCTCCAGAACTTCGTCGGCGGCAAGATCCGACAGTGTTGCGGTCTTACCTGATGCACGGTCAACATCGACACGCACGGATTGAATTGTTTCAACCCGGACCTCGCCCTCAAAGATTCCGGTGCGCAGACTCTCCACAGCCAAAGCCGGGTCATTCTTTCCAGGAATTTTCCAATGTGACATTTTTCATCCCCCTTCTAAATAGCAGAAAATGCCGGAGAGCACACTTACACAAAAGAAAGGCTGATGCTATCCCTTCCAGTTACCGAAAAGCTGAAGATAAGTATTCCTTTTTGATGTTTTTTTCGGGCAGTCTAAATCGTAAACGGCTTTTCTCTGTCGTATTCTGGATTCGACGCTCCGATCACGAAATGGTTGGGGCTTTGCTCCGGTGGCATGCGCCTGACGATCTTACGATGGAAATCGCTGTAGTTACCGTTGAAGCGCCCGCCATTCCAGACTCTCAGAAGTCGGCTGGTGAACAGTCCATTGAACGTTCCGTCAAGAGACAGCTGGTTGTCCTGACAGCCTGAGATCAGTCGAACTGTGGCACGGGTCTCAGGTCTTTCTTGCGGCAGCTCTTGCTGGAGCTGATCGTAGAAATCCTGATTCCTGCGATAGGTTTTATTGGCCGCGGCCGCCGGCATGCACCGCACGAGCGCTCCTACGGTTCCCAACTCTTCTGCCAGCGGACCCTCTGTAGGAGCAGTCGCGATCGCTCCTCCAGGAGCCCGGGAGACCGTGCCGCTGTGGCAACTGTCGGACAGAACAAGAATACGAACTCCTGGTGCAAAATGCGTCCACAGTAAGTAAAGTTCGTCATCCAGTAATTCACCATCATACAGGCACCAGGTTTCGTCGAGGTCGTCTTCTTCGTCCCCGTTTATGTCCGGCACCTGTCCCCCATGGCCGGAATACGAAACAAAAAAGATATCCCCGCTTTCCAAAGCGCGGGCCGCATTTTTGATGCCGTTAATCACTGCCTCGCGTTTGGCCTCAGAAGTTAAAAGGATCTGTGTCTTAAACTTCTGAACAGTTGCAATCCGGTGAAGATCTTCGGCATCCGACTCACAAGCATTCAGAGGTCCGGACCATCCTCCGTAATGCTCAGGGTCAACTTTATTAACTCCGATGTGAAGAGAAATACCTTTTGCCATGGGTCACCTCCTCTGTTTATGAAAACGATGTAAGATACGAATTGTCACTTCAGGTAATCTGAAGATCACCGCGCTTTTATTTGCGGCGCTGCGCAGCCTGTGTCCGGCTTCTTTCTGTAGAAGCTTAAAAATTTACTGCAAAAATCAGGATTCGATGGATTTTCTGATGTCATGCCGCCACTTTTTACCTCACCTTGATCGCCAGCATTCTGTTAGCTTTCCGGGATTCGCAATCTTGCGGCCGGATCGCCAAAGATCATGTAATTCTGCGCATCGCTCCGCGTGATCCAGGTGTCCAGGAAACGGGCTTCACGATCTTCATTCCACTGCAGTCTGCCCCTGCGGTAGCGATCATAGGTGTTGGTGATCATCATGTTCGATGCGCTAAATATCATGTTTAAATCTTGCATCGCCAAGCCTGAGGGCTGCACCCATAGAAGATGTTCAACTGCAGAAACGAACGGCGCGATGCGCGTATGCCAGCGATCCAAGGTGTGCGGGGCCTCCGGGTCGGCAAAGGCATGCAAAAAGGCCGTGTCCAGATGTCCGATGAAAGCTATGGGGCCGCGCGGGTGTGCCAGTAGCTTTTTCGGCAGGGCGGCCACGAAATCTGCCTGGGTGTAATTTTTCGGAAAGCCTTCTATCCAGTGCGAATAGTCGCTCTCGGCCGGAGTCCCGTACCCGAAACAGGCAAATTGAAAAAAAACAGCTCCCTCTAAAAAGGGCCGATCAAAGGGAATGTCGTCTGCGCTGAATAAGGAATCTAACGTCAACGGACCACTGTGCTGGCAGCAAATCGCTCCATTGTACTGCTTTTGGATGTCATATTCTTCATCAGTGGCTCCCAAACCATGGCTTGCCGTGTAAACGATAGCTGGCTTCATGGAGTTGAGCGCCGCAAGCAACTTGGCCTTAGTCGCATCACTGCGAAATATTTTGTGTGTATTAAAATTTAATTCTTGCTGAATATGCTGCGCGATTGGTTCAACCATGAATTTACAGCTGAAATAGGTAGGGTCCGAAATCCCGGCGTCTGGGGCAAACATAAGCGCATCGCGCGTAACGAGCGGTTCGGGCTCGGTTTCGATCCGAATCAGCTTGGTAACGTATTGCTGCAATTCATCAAGGGTATCGAATCCAATGCGCCCGACATTCGCCATGACATCAAGATGAGACTGAAAATGGAAGGGCACCTGCTCGGGTCCGCCGACGATTAGAATGTAGCTGGGGACCTTTTTGTTTTCCAAACGTAGGCCGAAGTAGTTGTCATATATCCAGTCCAGCCAGTCCTCCGGCGGCTCATTATTGTAAAGCAATGGTACATGATCGTTAACCATATTGCGATGGTTCGCCAACGGTGCCAAGATGTCGGCGATTGCGTTGCGCTGCGGATCAGTGCTGTTCACCAGGTACGTCCATCCAGCTACTCTCGGATCAGCTGGATCGATTGCCAGGCGCCTTGAATCTCCCCGGAACGAAAAACCTTCCGTGGTGGCTTGGGTAAGGTCTCGCACTGCCTTGATATTGCCTTCGATGGCGTTCACCAGCGACCTGGAAAAATCCGCTTCTGTCATCGGCTTGAACAACGGCTGCCCTTTGAAGTCCAGCCCCAATGCGACAATCTTCATTTTTGACCTCCTTTCCGTATCCTATCCCGGAGGTGCCGCATGGAAGAAACAAAACCCCGATCAGAGCGGCGTAAGTTGCCACCGCACGGCTGTGGCCGATTGCCACATGCGCGGCACAACACTGCCCGTCCGGTTAAACAGTGAGAATCCATATAGGGTTGGTCACACAGTAGAACAGCGCTTTATCGTTGGAGGATTGACCAGCCGACCAGGCTTCCAGCCGAAGGTAAGCCTCGCCAGTCGTCCAATTGCTGAAAACATGCTGGTGGCTCCCACGGTACCCTCCGGAAGAGATGCCCGCATCAAGATCTGTGATCTGCGAGGTTATGTCATCCTCCCCTTCAGCGGTCCCAAGAAACAGCGATAGTTTGCGTACCGGCCCAAACTCTGGCGTGCTCATCCACTCGAATTCTATTGCCAGGTTCGTCCCCGGGGCCATTCTGACCGAATCCCCAAAGCAAAATGTTTGAGCGCTTCCTTCCGGTTTTAGGTAAAACAGGGCCAGCGGACCATCGGTAAGCAGCATTTTACCTGATTTAAGCGCCCCATGGACATTTCGTTTGGTTAACGGGATGCCGTCCGACGAGGAAAGATACGCAAGTGTGCGGACCTTCCCGAAAGCGTTGTCGTACAGCTTGTGAATCAGAAACGCCGGATGAGGCCGGAATGAATAGTTGAAATCCATGTGTGCATCCGAGCCAGCGAGAACAAAACACTTCTTCAAAATACCGCTCTGCCGATAATTCTTTAAAGCCGGCAGCAAAAAACGCTTCACCCAGTGTTTTCGAATTCCTCGCATTAATTCTTTTGACCAGTTCGACCGGCGGTTCTCTTCGGTTAGCAGCTCGAAGGGGTCGACGATGTCCCTGTCCATGGAGGAGCGCGTGGTGTGCTCGTAAAGTATCTTTTCGTTAAAAAGCTGGAGGCCGACGAACAGATTCGTGTAGTCAGGACTTCGTGCGGTTTCATAATCCGATTCTTCCCAAGTGTATCCGGGCGACGCGGGATGTGCTGCATACAGAATTCCTGGTTTGTTACTGGACTTTGCCAGAATTTGATCAAATGCTTCTTTCATCGTGAACGTACCGAATCCTATAGGGTGATGGTCCGCCACAAACGGGTTGCCGAATGACAGGAGGTGCAGCCCGGAAATAGGCTTTTTAACCGTTATTTCCTCGGCGCCGATGAGCAGGACGTTGTCATGGTGCTCGTTGACTGCGTCAATTGCCTCTTGGCGGCTGTGCCAGCGGTTTCCCGCCGCTTCCTCTTCTGGCGTTTTCGGCCGGCTCAACCCGTAAGAGTGATCTGTCACAGTCACCCAGGAAAGACCGATCGCCGCCGCCATTTCAGCCGTCACGGATAGCGGTCCTCCATACTCATACGGGTTATCCGTAAAATTAGAGTGGTAGTGGGTGTCTCCATAGTGCCAACCTTCGATCCTCGGCAAATCCGAATCGGACACAATGGTGCGGAAGACAAACCGCTTGCTGTCCTTGAAGAACCGCTTATACCTCACTTTTAAGCGGTATTGCAGATAGGCGATATTATCATAGCCGAGGTGTTTGCCCTGCAGCTTGAAAAATCGATCCCGTTGGAAAAGCACCAGTCGGTACCAGGGGTCGGTTGTAACCGTCTCGTAATCTTTGCCCGCATCGAAACGTAGAACCGCCGGCTGGCCATTTTGTAGCACTTGTTCACCGTGCTGATCCGTCACCCGAAAGATAGCGTCACCCGGGAGATTTTCATAATTAGCGCCTGCAGCGTCCCCAAGGGTAGCTATTTCAATAGAGAGGACCTTGATTTCGCCGGGGTCGACGTCCTTGAGGTAAATGACGACAGGAAGGTAAGAATGGCTTTTTTGCAACCTGTAAGGCGCATCCACCACGAAATCCATGGCGAATGTGTTCGGCTGAAATACAGCACTCGTGAGACCGCGCTCGTTTTTTAGCACTTCAAATACTACTTCCGCAGCGCTGATCGCCAGTTGCGGCTCATAAGCAATCCTACGGCCGAGGTGAGAGTCCATGATGGTAAGCTCATAATTGCCCACTGCCAGATCTGTAATGAGAAAAACGGCAACACATAATCGGACATCGTCGGTTAGATCCTTAACAGGATCTTCAACAGCAAACCGATGGACAGCTCCAGTATCCAAGCTGCGAAGTTTTATGATAACCGGCAGCCAATACGGTTCGATTTCCCTGACTGTTCCTCCGAAAACAATCTTGAGATTTGTTCCCATGTCAGACTCCTTTTGCAGAAATGGTTGGAAAACGGCGTTTTTCGGATCAATATTTAAATTTATTGGTCATCGCCCTTTAACTCCTTTTCTCTGTTCCTTAACTCTGTGATAATTTTATTCAATGGGCTTATATTTTCTTTTTCCTTTCTTAGATCCTTGATCATGTCCAAATTATCAGCTGTTGTCTTTGCCATCCATGAAGCTTCTGCCTTTGCCAATACTTTGGACAATACACTCATTGCCATTTTCTCATCTCTCGCGATCACCGCCAGTTCCAGTACTGTTGCCAGCTCCCAATAGTCACTTGATGCGGCACCACCCTTTCTGGCAACCGCGAAGGATACAAGTGGGGTGAGCTTCTCTGCTTCCTCGATGGCGTCCTCATCACCTTTCTGTAAAAGCAGTGTGATCGCATTTACGCCCGGATAATAATCCATTGGTTCACATTCAAAGCCTTTTTTGTAAGCATCGATTGCCTCATCCAGGTATCCATCGGCGATGGCCTTGTTCGCCTTTTTCGCCTCTCTGTATTGGTCTTTGTAAATCCGTGCTAAAATGCCAAAGGTTTCAGCACTCGATCCCCTTTCCTGTATCAATGCTTCTAATACGCTAATGGCTTTATCTCGATCTCCCCCTTCAGCACGGCGGTTCAGCGCCAGAGCGTATTGCTGGCGGACAAGCACTGCATCTCTGACGTCAGATGGAAGCTTATCGTATAACGCAACCATCTCATTCCAGGCGCTGACATCCCGATAGGAAAGTAATAGATCAACCAGTATGCCGCTTTCGACAACTTTGAGATCACCCAATTCTTTTTCGATGGCTTTTAATTCTGCAAGGGCCTGTTCCCTTGAGTTTCGGCTGCGAGCTGCTCTCAGCTTTTCGCGAAACTCCATTGAATAGTCCACACGATCTCGAAACACATCGGTCAGTTCGTGACTTACCTGGATGCCGGGAAATTCTGGAAACAACTCGAATAGTGGACTGTCTTTTGCTACCGGACCTTCCAATGCGCGTTGAATCCTGATTTTGATTTCACGTTTAAGATTTTCAGCGGCATCGTTAGTTAGCTGACCGTTTTCTAAATTATAGGGAATCGCCCTGACGAGGTTGACATCGAAGGGAAGATCGCCGATCGTGGCAAAGATCGGAATGGTTGTATACGGTTTCGCGGCATGTCTGACCCCGAGCTCATAGAAAACGTTTGGGTTTGCGGTCGTGAGGTCTGCAATGACAAATTCACAGAGCAACAACCGCGCAAACATCGCTCTGTGGATAATGCCGCCGGTTCTTTCTTCATCTCCCCGGATGCATTCCAGTCCGGATTCCTCAGCAGCTTTGTGCCGAAAGGCATGTCGACAAAACAGAGACGGCGTGCGGTTTTAGGCTTGTCCTTCACGTTTCCTCCTTTGGAGAGTGCTTCGCTCTATGATTATGATTATTTCGCATGCGGCACTTCATTATCCGATTTATAATTAAAACAGATATTCGATCGCCTATCATGGTGCTCCGGTTTCATAACGAGTCAATGCGCCCCTTAGGACAAACTGGTTCGCTTTTTCCCATCAGCTAAAATGAATAGTTATGTGAAGTCAATGATGATTCCACAGATTTTTCATGCCTGAAACTTCGTCGCCAAAGAGATGATTTTTAAATGCATATCTCTGACGCCTTAACCAGACGAAAACAATACGCCCATCGACTTTAATATGCTCAAGTTGCCGAAAAGTTCAATGTCACCATTGGCGATTGCTTTTGTTGCGTCAAAATTGCCAGATATCATAGTCTGCATAGAATCTGATGTAATTTTAATCAGAATATTAGCTTCGCTCTCATCTTCGGCTTTTATAGTAGCTACAGGTGGTACAGGGTAAATTGTCCAAGATTCTGATGGCTTATCTTTATCCGTTACTCTAAAACGAACCTTTTTGTTCAACGATGTTGCCTGCTCACAATTCCATCTGAGCATTGAAGACGGTACGATTTCAAAGTAATCCTTTACTGAAAGTGCACCAGGCTCTAATTTTATCGCTTTTCCCTCTGCCCCTGATTTTTCAATAGCCTTCTATGAATACTTTGGGTGAAGTCCTCATTTGTTATTCCCCACTCTAAACGATAGTTACTGATGTTAAGACCATTATTTTTTAATCATTTTCTGAATTTTCTTATAACATTGAAAGGATTTACAGCACTAAGTCACGTGTTCCAGTCCTCAACACAATTAACGGAGCTGTGATTGCCTGCCTGGCCCCGGAGAGATCATCATCATCGCTTAAACGATGCTATGGCTAAAAATGATAGCCGTTAATCATGTTTTAAAGAAAAATGACAATCTCAAATATTCTGCCGACTTTTAAAGCCTTTGGGCCTGTAATGCATTGATAAATAGCGGACTTTTGCGCCTTTACAAATATTAGGTGCTTATCACAAGGTTGCCAATGAAATATTCATGGCGTCATCAAGCAAACCACTTTACATAAAAAGCTATATTATTTGATGTCAGTTTATGTCAAGGCACGGATCCTTTGCGGCCATGTGTCGATCTTCGGATTCAAGCAGATAGTAACGAACCTCTTCCTGGGTAAACGGCCGAGGTGTTGAGTAGCAAGCAGCTCGCAGCCAATGGTTGAAATCCGTTTGCACCAAGACGATGTTTTTGCCCTCTCCTGCTATTGCTACGGTCATACCATCAGGGCTATAGGCAATCGCTGTTCCTGTAATGATCCCACCGAGCAGTCCAAGACTCTTATGGCTCGCCGTATCCCACAAAGATACTTTAGATCCCATCAACGAAATGAGCATCTTCCCATCCGGAGCACGAAATGCAACCCGTGTTGGCCCTAATGATTCCCAGATATTCACATCACCTTGAGCTGCTTTTACCAGAACCGGCGGAATCATTTGACGCGTTTCTGTATCCCAAAGGCGGACATCCTGGTCCCAACTTCCGGATGCCAGCTGCTTCCCGTCAGGAGAGAAGCTTAGGCTCGTTACCTCAGCAAGATGACCGACGAAAGGCGGATCCACCCGTGATCCTGATTTTATGTCCCATAATACGATAGGGTGTTTGAACCCTTTTACCGGCGGAATATTGTAGCTTGCCGCCAATTCATCTTTGGTGGGGTGGAATGCAAGACTGATTACCGCCTCCTTTAGTTTCGGATCCGTCATAGGCGTGGACCATTTTTTCTCGCGAAGATCCATCACAGCGATGCTTCCCTTGATGTCACCGACAGCAAGGTGATTTTCGTCTGGGCTCAATGCGGAACTGGAGATCTCTGCGAAAGGGAAGTCTATCGTTTCCTGCTTTGGTGGATTCGCAGCAAGGTCAAATAAAGAAGCCTGCCGCGTCGATACTGCGATAAGACGCATCCCTCTGTTAGTATCACGGATGAGCAAAACCTCTCCTTCAAGTGACCCGTATAATCCGGAAGACTTTTCTGATGCAAGATCCCACCGCAGGAGATTTCCCTTCGCATCCCCTGAAAACAGGCCCTTGCCGTCTTCCGTGAATGCGATAGCAGAGGGCGTGCCATCCGTACAGCACATGAAGGAAAAGGCTTTGAGTCCTTTGTATAGGCTAACGCTTTGCAGGAGAGATCTCCTCGCCCCGACCGTGTCGCGCACACGCAATGCTTCCAGACTCAATCTTATACTGAGGTCTGGGTCATCCGTCTCAAGAGCTTCCATGGCAAGCATGCGTGATAGAGCGATTTGTCGTTGGTTTTCGGCGATTTGACGTTCCCACAATGCCCAACCGGATAGTAAAAGAAGGGCCAACATTACCACAAAAATAATCCCAACAGCGATATTGCGCCGACGAAGCGCCCGATTTCTATCACGCTGTTCAATCTCACTTCGGCGGACCCCATAAATATTTGCCAATAGTGTGAACCAGGAGTTTTCAAAATTGCCTTTTTTAATTTTGTCCTTTTCAATCACAAACTTTCGATAATCAACAGCCAGAGGGACCTCCATCAAATCGCTGAGTGCTTCCGGAAATGCCATATTGGATTCCTGACCGGTTTTAACTTCGTTATTGGGAATCCCATCAATAATGACCGGAATAATATCATCAGGCCCCTTGATCTTTGCAAAGCGCTGTATTTCATCGTTGACATAGTCACTTTGGCGTGCGTTTGGTGAGCAAAGTACAATTAGCTTTGCGGCGTTTTGCAAATGATTATCAATGGCCTTATAATATTCGGGCCCCGTTAAGTCCGTTTCATCTCGAAAGACATTAAGATAGCGATAGGGCACATCAAGGTCTTTCGGCGGCCGATACTTTTCCAAAACCTTTTCAACTGCGCTCGCAAATTTTATATCATCCCGGCTGTAGCAAATAAAGGCATCGTATTGATCAATCTGTTTTTCTTTATTATTTTCCATAGCTAAATATTCCTTTAATCGACGCTCTATCAAAAGCCGGCCAGCGCGACCCCCTGCTTAATGATTTTTTGTCTCAAGCACTTGGATTGTACTGGGAACCAGAGGCTTAACTGCTCTTTATGGTTTACAATCTCGATTCATGCACGAATTAAAAAATTTAAAACTACCCTCCCATATTTTCTTTCACATCCCATTCGGTTTGAACATAACCTTTTGATTTACCGGATTGTGGGTCAAAGATGGTATAGACAAATTTGATTTTAGCATAACGGAAAGCGATTTCTTCCGTCGGCCTGCCTTCCTGTCCAACGGTAGCTCCACTTGGGCGTACAGAGGCGACAATGACATCTTCCATTTCGTATTCCATGAATTTTTGTTTATCGTTTCCTGCTTGACACAGTTCCAATACGACCTTTGGGATATGCTCTCCATTACAACACGCCAGGACGAGTTTGGGAGACGCTTTATCCAGCGATTTGGTGATAATAAAATCTTGGTGCGTGCTTTTGCCCGCACCACCGCCGCTGCCGGAATGCATGGTGCTTGTCTGGGTGATGCCGTGATTGTAGGAAAGGACTTCGATCCAATTTTCATGCTTATCATCGGTGCTTTCGCCATCTATTCCTACAATGTTTACAAAACCTTTAAACATGTTTGCACCTCCTACCAATCTAACATTGTGATTGCAAACACCACTACCAATAATGAAAAATTTTTAGAGCAATTGTTCCATCAATTCTGCGTATCTGCGGGCAGCCCGAATCATATAATCTTTGTTCCATTCAAGCATTCCGTTGAGCGCACTGCGCACATTAGTTAGATCTGAAACTTCAATGCCCGCGTACATGTCTTCAAAAAGCTTGGGCCAGATGTTTTTAACAGCATCATCAATTGCCCGAATATCCTCCT
>WOR8_10006272_pt1 | contig 17407 bp, 14 predicted proteins | sample DeeMarSeWOR38_10_FD_19890 | JGI IMG/M metagenome (IMG submission 19890)
AAGCCGACGCTGAGAGAACGGCTCTGTCCTTTTTTAAATTGCAGGTTGATTTCTACAGACACCTTTGAATGTTGCAATTTTTCACCAAGTGTCTGCAGGATTTTCCGGTGGGCGTATCCTAAAACCAGCACAATCCTGTTGAGTTTGGAGTTTAATGCTGCCGCCAGCACCCACTCGATCAGGCATCTGTCGTTTAACCGCAAAAGCTGTTTCGGCCGGCCAAATCGTGTTGATTCACCGGCAGCCAGAATAATGCCGGCGGTTGGAACTTCCTGAATCATGATATTATCAAAGTAAGTAATTCGTGGCTGGAAGCCACTCCCACATTGCAGTGCAGACAGTGGGAGCGGCATCTTGCCGCGATATGCGAAAATTTTAGATCGGTAAGCGACGAAGTGTTCCGAGAAACCATAGAAATGCCTCTATTTAAGACGAAATACGGCTTTGAGAGAACTTCTAAAATACCATGGGAATATACCCCGCCTTGATTGAATCGGAAATTAAGGCGCCCACGTATTCGACATTAAAGCCCAGCGCTTTGTCCTTTTCTGCAGTCGAGATGATAACCATAACTTTGGATGACATCATAACCTCCTTCGAATTCAAAAATTTTCGGAAACTTTAGCATAAGCGAATTCTATTTTCTACAGCAACCTTTTGACGAGTGATGATATTGTTTGATATACGAACCCAAACCTTTAGGGGAAAATCGATATGAGCCTTGAACGTAAAAAATACCTTAACGCAACATCCATCATCGATTCCGATTCAAAGATAATCATTGATTATGCAATGTCTGCCATCAAAGATGCCGATGATGATCCGATCTCCAAGGCAGTCAGCCTGTATTATGCCGTCAGAGATGGAATCTGGTATGATCCTTATATTCCGTTTTATCGACCGGAGCATTATCGTTCTAGCAACGTACTGAAAAAAGGGCGGGCTTTTTGTATCGGTAAAGCCGGCCTATTATGCGCTGTCGGCAGGGCTTGCGGCATACCCACTCGGCTCGGTTTCGCCGATGTCCACAATCATCTGGCCACCCAGCAATTGATCGATTATCTGGGGTCCAATATTTTTTCCTACCACGGCTTTATGGAATTTTATCTGGACGGCAAATGGGTTAAGGCCACGCCGGCCTTCAACAAAGAGCTCTGCCGCAGAGCCAAGGTGACGCCGCTGGAATTTAACGGTCGCGAAGATTCGATATTTCAACCTTACAATGAGGAAAAAAAATTATTTATGGAATACGTAACGGATCACGGAACCGCTGCGGATATTCCAGTTGATCAAATTGTTGAGGCCTGGAAAGCGACATACGGTCATGAGCGTGTCCGGCAATGGATTGCATCTTTTGAGAAGTCTGGGGGCAAGCGCAATCGGAAATTTGAAGATGAAGACTGGGTAAAAGATTAGCGGAGCATACGATAATACGGTTATAAGCGCATACGCGCATACTGGGGTTGAGGCGAGAATCTGCGATGAAAAAGGTTAAGGTCGAAAATGCGGTGGGAATGATACTGGTTCATGACATTACGCGTATCATCCCGGGAAAATTTAAAGGAGTGGGATTTAAAAAAGGACATATTGTTAAAGAAGAAGATGTTCCCGAATTGTTAAAACTCGGTAAAAAACATCTTTACGTTTTGAATCTTTCCACAAACCATCTGCACGAAGACGATGCTGCCTTGCGTATTGCCAGGGCAATTTGCGGAAAGCAGCTTTACTGGACAGAGCCGTCTGAAGGAAAATCAAACATTATCAGCGACGCAGACGGCATTGTAAAAGTCGATCGGGCAGCGCTTTTAAAAATCAATAAACTGGGCAAAATCATTGTCTCGACGTTGAAAAATAATTTTCCAGTTCGAAAAGATCAAATTGTCGCCGCGACTCGAATCATTCCGTTGACACTAAATGTGAAAAAGATCGAACGATTGGAATATGTGGCCAAAAAACAGCATCCGGTTATAAACATCTTGCCCTACCGACACTTAAAGGTGGGGGCGGTGGTAACCGGCTCCGAGATTTATGACGGGATCATTAAGGATGAATTTGATAAACATGTCGGCAAAAAGGTCAGTGCATACGGCTCCAGGATTGTAAAAAAAATTCTGGTACCGGACAAGGTAAATGCGATTGCAAAGGCAGTCGCTGAGCTCATGGATCTGGGCTGTGACTTAATTTTAACCACCGGCGGGCTGTCGGTGGATCCGGATGACCTGACGCGCCAGGGAGTCAAAAAAATCGGAGCGAAAGTTGTTGCATACGGTGCACCGGTTCTTCCGGGCGCCATGTTCCTGTATGCCAGCCTGAAGGGCACTCCGATCCTCGGTTTGCCGGCCTGCGTCTACTATCATGAATCAACTATTTTTGATTTGATATACCCCAGGGTTTTGGCCGGAGATCGCATCAGCAAAAGCGAAATTGCGGAAATGGGACACGGCGGCCTGTGTCTGAATTGTGACAAATGTCAGTTTCCGGTGTGTCCGTTTGGGAAGTAAAAACTAAATAAGGTTTCAGGTGTCTGGTGTCTGGAAACAGCGACTGATTGCGAAATCTGATCATCCTGCTGAACGCCACCAGGTTCGTATTCCTGACACCTGAAACCTATTTGAGGTCAGCAGCCATAAACCGGTGGCCATTGACCAGATGTAGGAGGGACGAAAAATTAAACTAAATGAACTAATTGTGGTGATCAAAGGGGCAGGGGAGATGGCCAGTGCGGTTGCCTGGCGGATTTATATGTCCAATATTCGTCAGGTTCTGATGCTGGACACCGCTTCTCCCCAGGCCGTCCGGCGTGAGGTTTCATTTTGCGAGGCAGTGCTTGAAGGCGGCCAAACCGTAGAAGGTGTCGAAGCGTGCCGTGCTGATAATGATACGGCCATTCGCGAGGCCTGGCACCAGGGAAAAATTGCTGTAATCGTTGATCCGGAATGGGAAGTGCTGGATCGCTTTGCGCCCCATGTGGTGATCGACGCGATATTAGCCAAAAAAAACCTGGGTACGAATATGAGCGAGGCGCCGCTGGTAATCGGACTCGGTCCCGGTTTTATTGCCGGCCAGGATGTCCATTTTGTCATTGAAACCAATCGCGGCCATAATTTAGGCAGAATTATGGCTTCCGGCAGTGCAGCGCCAAATACCGGGATTCCGGGTTCCATCGGCGGCTATGCAGAAGAACGGGTTCTGCGGGCCCCCTGCGACGGAGAATTTAAGGCCAGATGCGCAATCGGCGATCGGGTAAAAAAAGGTGATACGGTCGCAACCGTCGCAGCCGATGCGGTCCAAGCGAAAATCGACGGGGTACTGCGCGGTCTCATCCGTTCATCCTCACACGTGCGCCAGGGATTGAAACTTGGCGATATCGATCCCAGAGGCAATGTTGATTATTGTCACACGATTTCTGATAAAGCGCGAGCGATTTCAGGATCGGTGCTCGAGGCGATCTTAAGGGTTTATAACGCGTAGCTGTCAGTGTCAGTGTTCAGGTGTCAGAAAACAGATGACGGAAGGCAGAATCTGATAATTCCCAACGTCTTCAGGCACGTATTGCTGACACCTGAAGCCTGACACCCGAAACCTGAACCGTGGAACACGGCAATGACCTCATTACGGCATAGCTTAAAGCTAAACAAAGGCGGTGTCATCAGCCTTGTGGGCGCCGGCGGCAAAACAGCGCTGATGTTTCGTCTAGCCCGTGAGTTATCCAGACAGGGCGCTGCGGTGCTATCAACGACAACAACCAAAATCTATACACCCAGCCGGAAGCAATCATCTGTCGTAATGGTATCCGAGTCCGCCAGAGCCCTTGCACCGGAAGCCAGAGAAATTTTAAGGCGAAATAGGCATATTTCGGCCGGCAGCCGGTTGATCCATTTTCAAAATAAGCTGAAAGGATTTCCGCCTGAAACGATTGATGCGATCTGGCAATCCGGGGTCTTTCGCTGGATTGTGGTTGAAGCGGATGGTGCCGCCGGCAAACCGCTAAAGGCGCCTGCAGCGCATGAACCCGTTATTCCGCAATGCACAAAATGGGTCATTGGAATTGTCAGTCTCGAGGCTGTCGGCAAACCGCTGACGGAAAAATGGGTCTTTCGACCGCAGTTGGTGTCAAAAATAACGGGGCTGGCTCAGGGCGCATCGATAACCGAATCTGCCGTTGCAGAAGTATTAATGAATGCAAATGGTATTATGAAAGGTTTTCCTGCACAGGCAAAGCGTTTTGCATTTCTCAACCAGGCCGAATCGCCGGAGCGGCTGGAAGTTGGCCGACGGATTGCCGAAATGATCTGTTCGCATAAAGCCACCGGATTTTCAGGTGTTTTGATCGGTCAAACCCTTTTTGAACCCCTTGTAAAAGCATATTATTCAGCAGATTGACCCGATATATGGATAAATCTTCAAAGCCTTCCGATGCCCATGGAGGTGAAAAAAATCCCGAAAATTCCTTTTTTAACAAACTGGGTGCGCTTCTGATTCTGACATCTATTTTTTTCTTTAACTTCGTCTCCCGGATCACACCGGCGCCACTGATCCCCCGGATGGGAAAAGATCTGAACCTGACCCACGCGGATGCCGGAACATTGTTTTTTATGATTTCACTCGGGTACTTCATCACCCTGATCGGGTCGGGATTCGTATCCTCACGCTTCAACCACAAACGAACCATCATTATTTCCGATACCACGCTGGGTTTTGCCTTAATCGGAACCTCATTTTGTACGGGACCCTGGACCTTGCGGCTGGGCTTATTTGTGGTCGGAATGGCGTCGGGCCTCTACCTGCCTTCCGCTATTGCCACCCTGACGGCCTTAATTCCTTCGCGACACTGGGGCAAAGCCCTTGCCATTCATGATATTGCTCCCAATTTGAGTTTTGTGGCGGCCCCCTTGATCTGCGAAGCCGTACTGATATGGTTTTCCTGGCGCATGGTCTTTTTTTTAATGGGGTTTGGGGCCATAATTATGAGTCCGGTTTTCGCGTGTTATAGCGGTGGAGGAGAATTCAGGGGCGAAGCACCCAACTTTGCATCTTTTCAGCAACTGTTTGGCAATTCGTCCGTTTGGGTGATGGTTTTTTTGTTCAGCTTAGGTGTCATCAGTACCATGGGCATCTATACCATGTTACCGCTTTATCTGGTAACGGAGCACGGTATGGATGTCAATCTTGCCAATACCCTGGTTGCTCTATCCAGAATACCCAGTATCGTAATCGTATTTTTCGGCGGATGGGCATCCGATCGTATTGGGCCGCGGCGGACGCTGAAAATTGTTTTACTCGTCACCGGTTTGATGACCGTTTTTTTGGGAATTGCATCCCGTTCGCTTATTCGTTACATTATATTTTTACAGCCGCTGGTTGCCGTATGTTTTTTTCCTGCCGGATTTGCAGCAATGTCTTTAATTGTGCCCGCCAAATTAAGAAATATTGCCGTTTCACTGATTATTCCGCTGGCCATTGTCGTCGGCGGTGGTCTGGCTCCGGTATTTATCGGTTTTATCAGCGATATGGGCAGTTTTGGACTCGCATTCATAATTTGTGGCGGCTTGATTACCGCTGGATCGTTTTTTACCGGTGTGTTTAAATTTTATGATCAACAATCTTGAAAGGATAAACCCATGGATCTTGAGGTCTTTGATAAAATGGAAAAGGAGGATCTTCGCAACTATATTGAGTTTCTTCTATGGCATTATCGGGTTGTTGACGCCTTTTGGTTTATTTACAGTGCCGAACGCTTTGATCAACCCACCGCCGAACGTCTGAATGAAAAAGTTTGGGGCAGGGTGTCTGAGATGGCGGCTAAAGATCTGAAAGAAAAATTTCAGATTACCGAAAAAGGGTTGGAAGGTTTTGTAAAAGCACTGAAGTTATTTCCATGGTGTATTCTGGCTGAATATAAAATCGAACAAAATGCCGAAGACGTTTGTATATCCGTACCGTCTTGCCCTGTCCAAAAGGCGCGGTTGCGAAGAGGCTTGGATGAATTTGTTTGTAAAGAAATGCACCGTGGTGAATTTGCAACGTTTGCAAAGGAAATTGACGCACGCATAATGGTTGAATGTTTGTTTGCACCGCCAGACCCCCATCCGGATGATATGTTTTGCAAATGGCGGTTCACTTTAAATAAGTGACGAGCAAAGAGGACTGAGGACTGAGCAGAAAAACGGTGATACGGTCGCTTTGCAGAAAATATGCGTCGCCTCTTATCGGTCTTCTACTTTAAATTCGATTCGGAGCTTAGGATGCCGCTATCATTTGAATCCATAAGCCATGGAACCATTGCATTTGGCTTTTTTAACATTGATTCGGATATGCTTCTGCTGGATCAGCACTTTCTGTTTGGATCGGAATTTTGTCTGCATATCGGTGAAATGGCCGAAAATGTCGATAAAGAACAATTTAAATCCAACTGGTTGGTTTATACAATAGAAGATAGAGGACAAATCGGAGATTTAATGGGTGCCATTCACGGCATTCGTTTCACCGGTTTCATCGGTGAATTATACCGCCGATATCCCTTCCCGGAAGAATCTGCAGCCTTCAAACAAAAGCCGGAGGGCTATCGGACCCAGGCTGTTGTTCGAGAAATGGTTAACGCTTATGCCAGGCAAGACCGGTTACCTGTTGAGGCAAATCATCAGAAACTTGAAGTTGATATCGGCGCGTATAAATTCGGCCGTAAGACGTTCCGGGAACTTATCACATACGTCTGGCAAGGCGGTTACCCCCGCTGGAGGGACGGTATCCGTCCGGATTATGTCCTGGACATGAAAACTAAAATAGAAAGCCATCGTCATGGATTGTTTGAAAAAATGCAGTTTGGTTGATTTGCGGAATGGCTCATCGTTTCTGACTGCTGGCTTCTGGTGAATCGGTTTTTCTGAATGCCACACGATTCGGCTAAGCCTGTTGCCAGATGCAAAAGACGTTTTGACAATTAAGCCGGCAGGTTGTATGAACTGCGCCATAACGGTAATCTTAAATAAACATTTATATAAAGAATGAGTATGGATGCCTACAATTATCTTAAAGAAGAAATTTTAAAGATCAATCAGGATATTCTCTCGCTAATTTCAAAAGCCAAATCCATGACCGGTTTGGCGGAAACCAGTTTCGGCGATTGGGAGAAAACCTGCCAGGGGCTGCCGGCGCAGATGACGGAAGACATTATGCGCGTGGCGGTGGTCGGTCCGATTAAGTCCGGCAAGAGCACGTTTTTAAACTCTATGTTGAAAGGCGATTATCTAAAAAGAGGCGCTGGTGTTGTCACATCCATTGTTACACGCGTGCGATCCGGTGATCGATTAAGTGCGCATCTTTATTTTAAGTCCTGGGATGAAGTCAATGCGGAGATGGAACAGGCCCTGGTGTTGTTCCCTTCGCTGGACTGGCGCAAAAATAATTCAAATTTCGATATCAGAAGCGAAAACGAGCGCCGCCAAATTCAACAGGCATTAAAATCATTGAGCTCAGAGCAATTGATATCGCATGACACCCGCAATCTTAATAACGTACTTTTGACCTCATATATCAAAGGCTATGACCGCGTTTACGATATTCTTTCCTCCGAGGACACAACTCGTCGTTATGAAGAAACCACCTTTGCCGAACACAAAGGATTTGTTGGCAACGAAGATCTTGCTGTTTATCTAAAAGATGTTCAATTGCAGATCCCTTCAGCCGGAACGGACGAGAACATCGAAATTGCAGATTGCCAGGGAAGCGATTCTTCGAATCCAATGCATCTGGCAATGATTCAGGATTATTTGCTGCTCACGCATTTGATTGTTTATGTTATCAGCAGCCGGACGGGCTTGAGGCAAGCAGACATCCAATTTTTATCCATGATCAAAAAAATGGGTATCCTGGACAACATCCTGTTTGTCATTAATTGTGATTTTAGCGAACACGACTCCATGGAAGAGCTCGAAATCCTGGTTGGCAAGGTGAAGGAAGAACTGGCATTTATCAAACCCGATCCGGAAGTCTATACTTTTTCGGCCCTGTTCAATCTGTTTTCCTCGCCGCAGGTGACCCTTTCAGAAAAAGATCAACTGCGAATGCTGCAATGGAAAGCTGAAGAAGAATTGACGGATTTTTCTGCCGGGGAAACCAAGCGGTTCCAGTCGGCCTTTGATTTAAAACTTAGCAGCGGGCGGGGCGCTGTTTTATTGCAAAATCACCTAGAGCGGCTCAGTGTTATATTATCCGGAATGGACAATTGGATCGGAATCAATCGGGATATCCTCGCCCGTGATTCTCAAAGTGCCAAGGAAATGATGCATAAGCTGAAGACCCATCAGGAGCGGGTTGATCAGATGAAGGCCGTGTTAAAAACGACGATTTCCGGAGCTGTTGTCAAAATAAAAAAGAAGATCAATGTCGATGTGAACCGCTTTTTCGATGTCCATTCCGGTGAAATCATCAAAAAGATTCTTGCGTTTATAAAAGATTACAAGGGGCTGACCGAGCCGGTGAAGGGAAAAGCAGATTTACCCGGTGTTTCCAAAACCATGTACCTGGGCTATCAGGATTTTAAACAATCTCTGGATAAATTTATTACCGAAGACATAAACCCGGAGATCATCCGCTTCGTTAAAATGCAGGAAAAGGAAATTGGAACGTATTTTGAAACGATTACCCGACCTTTCAATGCGATGCTTTCAGACGCCTATAATGAGTATATTGGCATGATGAAAAAGCTCGGTGTGTCTTTGAACATTGAAGGACAGCCGAAGATTGAGTTGCCGGACATGGTTGCCCAGCTGCAGCAGTCCGGACTGAATCCACCCAAACTCGTGACAACAATGCATTATTCAGCCAGAATCAAAACGGCTGCAATTCTGCGCCTCGGTGTATACAGCCTCCAGCGCAATTTAAAAAAAATACTGAAAAAGCCGGCCGACAAACGAGCCGAAGTCTTCCGCCAGGCGCTGCGCGGCGGTACCCAACAGATGAAACGCGAAACATTAAAGTCGGTCATGGAGCAGTTGAAGGATTTCCGCGAAAACTTAAAGTTTGCCTTTTTGCTTAAACTTGTTGGAAAATTCGCTGAAAATTTATCAGATCTAATGGTCGATCGTTTCCAACTGTTTTTTACCGATCTTAGCGCTGTGGCCGACCGATTGGACAGCACCAAAACAGACAAACAGCACACTTCAAAAATCTTAGAAGAAATGGCTCAGCGGGCTGCGGAGGTTAAAGGCAGTATCGGCCATTTACGTCGCCGAATCGAGCGTGCGGACTAGTGTAAGGATTAATTAGGTTTCGGGTGTCAGGTTTCAGGTGCCCGTTAAAAACCGGTTTCAGGTGTCAGTGCTCAGGTGTCAGGAGTACGAACTTGATGAGGTGGAAATTATCAGATTCCGCATTATGTCATCTTTTTTCTGAAACCCGAAACCTGACACCTGAAACCATAGATAAGGGGTTGTTTTAAGAATTTAACCGAACTAAAATATACCATTCGATTTTTGTAGCATTGTTGCGGAACACAACACGGGGTTAGGCGTCCTGACTTTTCAGTTTTTCCAAATTTTCCTTGGCAAATTCAATTGAAGCATCGAGTGTTAGCGCCATCTCATAATATCGGATCGCTTTTGAGGGTTGGCCCAAATCGCGATAATTTGAAGCGATATTGGCATAATCAATCGCAGATGAAGGGTCCAGCTGAATGACCGTTTTGAAATTTTGGATGGCCGCCTCATGCTCTTTTAGTTTGAAATGGCAGAACCCCATCAGATTGTAGATATCCGTTCTTTCCTGATCCAGTTTTTCACCTTTTTTGAGTACACTCAAGGCCTGCCGGTATTCTCCCATATCTTTTAAAGCCACCCCCATATATGAGTAGATGCTGGGAACATCCTGTTCATTGGGTTCCAGATTCAAGGCCGCCTCCAAATAGGTCAGCGCTGTCTTGGGATCACCCAGCGCAATATGACATGATCCCAGATAAAATTTAACATAATATTTTCCGGGAAGTTCTTTGTCGATTGCTCTCAACTCGGCGATGGCTGCCTGTGGACTCCGGTTGTCTGAGATGTGTTTGCTGGCAAACATGCCGACACCGGTTCCCAGGGCCCGTTCCCTGAAGTGCGCTCCCGGTATAATGGTGTAAAATGCGGGGATTTCAATGTCCGGGTGCATCGTGTTGATCAGTAATACGTCCATTCCAATGTTGGCCAGAGCGCCCAGGCAGTTTTCAATTTCGATTTTTATATTATCGTCTGATAGATCCGGCAGTGCGTTAATATCAATCATTTTGCCCGGGTTCATGACATAATCTGCATCCGCCAGATCTGTGAATTTGGGCAATCCGCTGGCCACATAATTGGCTGCTGTGTCAAAATCACCGGCCAGCTGCGCGACTTCGGTGAGCGCACGGCTAAAAGCCTTCTGGGGATCCGGGGTCGTCCCGGCGGTCCAGACAATTTCGCTGAGTTTCGGGAAGGTAGCCGGATCATATGCCAGGACGCCGACGCTGGGAATGCCGGTATCAAGGGTGAAATCGGAGGCAAATAGTTTAACCCCTGCGTTGCGATATTTACCGATCATTTCAACCACCAGCGGATCGGTGGCGGATTCGGCCCGAATGGCCGGAACCTTCAAACGGTTGTGGCTGATGACAGCGGAGGTGTGCCTTTCGATGATTTCACAAATTCCCTGGCTGATCGCTTCTTCCGTACAGTTGCCTGCAGATGGGCCATTGAATTCATTAATGGAGAAAAACCAGTCAAAAGGCACCAGGATTTCTTTTTTCCGGGTCAGATTATAAGCCCAGGTCCATTTCAGGGGTAAATTTTCGAAGATTTTGCGGGCAGCCGGCAGATCATCCGATTCATCGTGGACCGACTTGGCAATCATATCAAAAGGGATGACCGTATCTTTATCTTTAATATCACGAAACCGTTGCGTAAAAAAATTATCCGGATTTTTTACAAAGCTGAAAAAACTAAACCGTTCAGCCAGTTCCATCACCGCACTGGCTTCGGATTGGCTCGGGGTGCCGCCTTTACCCATCTGCTTCTTTGTTCCAATGATGTCATAGGCGTCTTTACCACATATGCTGAAATAAATCGGGATATCCAATCGACCGTTGTCAATGCGGATGGTGCGCTTCAATATATCCAGATTCACTTTTTTCAACTTTTGCTTAAAGCGCTTAACCGTATCTTGCGGGGACAAAATTTTATCCTGATCAAAGGTATAGGTTTTGTGAGCATCATTTAACGCCACTCGAAATTTCATAAATTTTCTCCTGAATATCAGATTTCAGCTATCGCAATACGTTCAGTCCAGAGTTCAGAATTATCTAAATAAAATATAGATTGACCGCTTTTTGACAATTTGATATGAAAACGGTCTCTTGTGGGGATGTAGCTCAGATGGGAGAGCGCGGCGTTCGCAATGCCGAGGTCAGGGGTTCGATCCCCCTCATTCATTTATCTGAATAGATTATACTTCTTTATTCAATAGGTTAACCCGGATAATGATCCGGGCGTTCACGTCTTTTCACAAACCACCGTTTTCCCGATTCCCATTTCCCATCTCTGGCCAACCGGTAAAATCCAAATGATTCGGGATTTTTCCGGGTAAGTCAAACTGCCACAATGTGATAAATACAACCGAATGTCATTAGCTGAATTTTTTTTTGATGTCAACCGAAGATGTGTTTGGATCAAAAATCTGTAATAAAATAATTGGGTTGACCGGGCTCAGAGGGCTGCTTTCGAGATTGCAAGACCTTTGACCATGCTCGGGTCACCAGGGCCTTATTATTTTTTTTCAAAAATGATAGCAAGGCCTCTTGAATATTTTGCAGGTAATGCATATTATATTCATGAATATATTATGCCAATCGAGGGGAGGCTACATTTGCTTTTGATGTCCTCTCGTTAAGGGTAGCTCATGGGAACACCTCCGAGCTGCCCTTTTGATTTTTCTGATAGCCTTGCATTGACTTCTTTCCATATCCAATGATATCCACAACTCTGTCCGTCTTGCGGGCGCAAAGATGGTTTTTACCTCCTGCTAAGTTGACATACCGTTTTTTTACAGTTAAATGGGTTTGCGATGGACTTGTTTTTAAATGAAAAAAATCATGCTGTGCGTCGTTCGGTCCGCGCCTTCTGTGAACGAGAGTTGATGCCGATCGCCAAAGATCTTGACCTTGAAGCCCGGTTTCCCTGGGAAGTGGTCGAAAAGATGGGCAAGTTAGGTTACTTCGGAATTCAAGTCCCTGAGGAATTTGGCGGTGCCGGGATGGATGCCCTGAGCTATGTCATCGTGATTGAAGAAATTTCGCGAGCCTGTGCGGGTCTCGGGCTTTGTTTAACCGTTCATTATGGGGTCGGCGTGTATCCGATTATGGTTTTTGGAACGGACGAGCAAAAGGAAAAATGGATTCCGCCACTGGCCAAAGGCGAAAAGATTGGCGCCTTCTGTCTCACAGAGCCCAATGCCGGTACGGATCCGGCCGGAATTGAAGCAACCGCTTTTCGTGATGGTGATCACTATGTCATTAATGCCAACAAGGTTTTTGTAACAAACGGCGGGGTTGCCGATGTCTGCCTGATTTTTGCACGCACGAACACCGAAGGCGGCCACAAGGGAATCAGTGTGTTGGTCGCTGAGCGGGGCACTCCCGGGTTTGTGGTCGGAGATCTTGAGGACCTTTGCGGTATGCGTGCAAATCCGGTGAGTTCGATTCGACTTTATGATTGTCGGGTGCCGGTGGGTAATTTAATTGGGAAAGAAGGTATGGGCTTGAACATTGGACTCAAGGCGCTGGACACCGGCAGAATGGGAGTAGCCGCCCAGGCCTTAGGGATCGCCCAGGCCGCTTTTGACGAAGCGGTGCGCTATGCAAAAGAACGCCGCCAGTTCGGCGTGCCAATTGCAAAGCATCAGGCGGTGCAGATGATGATCGCCGACATGGCGACACAGATTGACGCTGCACGTCTGATGGTATACCGGGCGGCTTTAATGAGCGATCAAGGTAAGCCGCTTTCCCAGGCCGCGGCGATGGCCAAACTCTTTGCTTCAGAAACAGCATGCAATGTGACCGACCTGGCGGTTCAGATCCACGGCGGTTATGGTTACTCCAAATCATATCCTGTGGAGCGGTATTACCGCGATGCCAGAGTCACCCGGATCTATGAGGGCACCTCTGAAATTCAGCGAGTCGTTATCGCCAGAAGTGTATTGGGTTCTAAATGACAGGGGCCGCCCGGGCCCAAGCCCAACCCATCAGCAAATCGGCTTCCTGAGCCGAATATCATGAGGCCAGCGGATGAAATTAAATATTATTGTGTGTGTCAAATCAGTTGTCGTCAGTGCTCCTGAAGGACGGGTGGTTCGTTCATCTGAGTTTTGCGAGTTAAATCCTTATGACCGGCCTGCTCTGGAAATCGCACTGAATTTGCGGGAAGCACACGGGGGTGCAGTGACAACTGTTTCCATGGGACCGGAATCATCTGAGATTGCGTTGATCGAAACGATGGCGTTAGGCGTTGATCGGAGCATATTACTTTGCGATTCTGCACTTGCCGGTTCAGACACACTGGCCACCGCAACGGCGCTTGGCGCTGCGATCAAAAAACTGGCTCCCTATAGTTTAGTTCTTTTCGGCATTCGAGCCGCAGACAGTGATACCGGGCAGGTTGGTCCTCAAACGGCTATCTTGCTGGATTTGCCCTTGGTAACCTGGGCCTATTCTATCGAGCCGGCGGAAAATGAGTTCTTTGTCGAGCGCAGAGCCGATGGTTTCAGGGAAAAGTTTGCACTCCCGTTGCCGGCAATGGTGACGGTTCATCCCGGCTCGATTCAGCCCAGAGATGTTGGGCTTCATGGAATCGAATCTGCCTTCGCAGCGCGTAAGGTGGAATTTTGGAACCTGAAAGAACTGGGGTTGTCGCCTGAACAGGTTGGGGAGCCGGGATCCCCGACACAGGTGATTTCTTTAAAACGAGTCAAAAAGGTCAGAAAATGTAAGTTTTTAGCGGGTTCGGCTGAGGAGCAGGCGCAAGATCTCGCCAGGCTTTTTGTCGATACCGGTTTTGTTGGATAATTTTTAAAGATCACGATTATGTCAAACCGTGCTGAAAAAGAAATATGGGTTTTTGGAGACTTACGGAATGAAAGGTTTTTCGGATTTGGTCTCAATGTATTGGCCAAGGCCCGCGAAGTTGCTCAATCCGTGCCGGCTAAAGCCGTGATGGTCCTGCTCGGATTATCCGATGTTGATGAATCCGAAATTGATCCGGTCATGCAGGCATTCATTCCGCTGGCAACGGCTGAACAATTATGTCTTGACCACGGTGCCGATAAAGTTTGCGTTTTAGAGGTAACCGGCCTGAGTGTGCCCAGAGCGGATATCTATGGACATATCCTGTCAGAAGCCGTTTTGAAGCATAAGCCCATGTTGGTATTGTTTGCACTCACTGATTTTGGCAGGGAGCTGGCTTCGCGAACTGCCGGACTCAGAAATGCCGGACTATTGGCGGAATGTTTGGATTTGAGAATCGAAAACAGTGAGGTAATCGCTTCTTCTCCTTCGTGGGGCGGTGAAATCATGGCTGAATTGACATTCGCAGACAAAGATAAAACCGGATTTGCAACGGTCCAGCCCTGTGTGCATCGTGCCGTGAAAGCTCATGGTGTACCGGGCATTGTTGAGCGGACGCATGTTGAATGTCCTGACATCGCCAGCGGAATTCGATTCTTATCGAGTGAACTCGAACCTGCCGAGCACCGAAAACTGGAAGAAGCGAAAGTCGTGGTTGTCGGTGGGGCAGGACTCGGCAGCATGGATGATTTTGGCCTGGTGAGAGAACTGGCTGCCGCCATGGGCGCTGAGGTCGGTGCAACACGCCCGCCGGTGCTCCAGCACTGGGTGGATAAAGAACGTTTGATCGGACAGACAGGAAAGCATGTTCGACCCGGTTTACTCCTATCCGTCGGAACGTCGGGAGCGGTTCAGTATACCGCAGGGATTGCTGAGGCCGGAACAATCGTTGCCATCAACCGTGATAAGCGCTCACCGATATTTCAGATTGCGGATTTTGGGGTTGTAACCGATGCCAGGGCATTTTTGCCGATACTCACAACAAAGGTCAAACAGGTTGTGATGCGCAAAATAGCAGATGTTTTATGTGAGCCAAAGGGCAATGCTTCAGGGGAAGGGTTCGGCGCAAAGGTGTGCAAACTTCGAGAAGCCCAAAATTGGACTGTGGAGGATTTGGCTAAGGCAACCGGCCAAACTCCGGAATTTATCGATCAGGTCGAAAAAGAGAAATTTTCGCCTTCGGTGGGCTTTTTACTCATGCTGGCAAAGGCATTGGACGTCAATCCGGGCACATTCCTCAGTAAAGCGGAAAAGGATATCATTCAGGATCAAAGATCCAAGGCCTTCATGAAACGCACGCGGAACTATTCTTACCAGGCACTCACGCCGCATGCCGAAAGTGATCATCTGCGAGCGTTTATGATCACCATCGAATCCCGGCAGATCCACAAACCGGTGGAATACAAACATGAAGGCGAAGAATTCATTTATGTTATGGAAGGGGAGCTTGAAGTCATGTTGGGCGGCAAAGCCCATCACTTGAAGACGGATGAGTCGATTCACTTTAACTCCGATATCCCTCACAAGCTAAAAAGTCTTTCCAACGAAGATACCCGCTGCTTGGTGATTCTCTATACCGTCTAAGCGGCTTTTCATTCATCTGAGTTTCAGCAGTGCTGGATTTTTAATTTATTCCCCATAATTTGTAACCTTTGAACCTAAAATGGTTCTTAATATCGGGTGACTTGGACTTGTCCAGTTGCCTCAGAGTAAGTACGTCATAGTGCTTCATTCTGACCTCCTTTCACGGGTGGTTCATTTCGATGGGCCACCCTTTTTTTAGACGCCTTATCCAAAAGCTTTTATCTGCAGAAAATTCGCGTGTGGGTCTCTCATAGGCAATTTGCGAATAATGATATAAATGATTGCATTTCTTAAAGAATTTGATTATGATGCCATTGGGTTTTTCCGGATGGCCGTGTACTTGTGTTTTGAGTTGATGTGGAAAATGAAGGGTTTGGTCGAGGGATTTAACCAGATCTGGGCTTTGTGTTTTTGATAAATAATACAAGAGGTTAGAAATTATGGAACCGACAGCCGAAGTTGAGCGCAAGACCAAAGAGACGGCAATTCGGGTCAGCCTGAAGTTAAATGGTAGCGGCCAGTCAGAAATATCGACCGGTATACCCTTTTTTGATCATATGCTTATTCTGCTCGCCGTCCACGGCTTTTTTGATCTGGGCGTAAAGGCTAAAGGCGATCTGAAGGTTGATTTTCACCATACGGTTGAAGATGTGGGTCTTGTGCTGGGCGATGCTTTTGATCAAGCTCTTGGAAACCGCAAAGGCATTAAACGATTCGGCCATGCCGTAACGCCGATGGATGACGCCCTGACTGCCGTCACCGTGGATTTGTCGAAACGCCCTTTTTTGGCTTACCATGTCCCCGCTTTAACCACTTCATCTGCGGGTTTTAATGTCTCTTTGGCAAAAGAGTTTTTCAGGGCCTTTGTCAATCGCGGCGGCTTAAACCTTCATATTAATGTATCCTACGGTGACAATGAACATCATATCATTGAATCCATGTTCAAGGCTCTTGGCAGGGCTTTAGATCAGGCGACTGCCAGGGATGAACGGATCAAGGATGTTCGTTCCTCAAAGGGCACTTTATAGTGTTTAGTATTTAGTGTTTGGTGTTTCGCATGCGCATATAAAGATCCGGGCACTAAAATTCCAGACACCAAATTCTAAACACCAAACACCGAACACCACACCATGATTATTATTCCGGCTGTTGATATAAAAAGTGGGAAATGTGTCCGGCTGCTTCAGGGCCGCATGGACGACGAAACCGTCTATTCGGATGATCCGGGAGCTATGGCTGCAAAATGGGCCGGGCTGGGTGCCCGGATGATTCATGTTATCGACCTGGATGGGGCGTTTGCCAAAAGCCCGCAAAATATGGCGTCCATCCAGAAAATATTACAAGCTGTGAAGGTGCCGATTCAACTGGGGGGCGGAATTCGTAACGAAGAAACCGTAAACCAATACCTGGAGATGGGCGTCAAACGCGTTATTATCGGCACTGAGGCCATAAAAAAGCCGGCGTTTGTCAAAAAGGTCTGTAGAGCCCATCCGCAACAGGTCGTGGTGGGCATCGATGCGCGCAATGGAAAAGTAGCGATTGACGGTTGGACTCAGACCACCCGGATTGATGCGATTGACCTTGCCCGGGAGTTTGAGGATTGTGGCGTTGCCGCCATTAATTTTACCGACATTCAGCGGGATGGAATGCAGAGCGGTCCGAATCTGGAGGCGACCCGTCGTTTGGCTGAAGCCGTGT
>WOR8_10002697_pt1 | contig 17401 bp, 12 predicted proteins | sample DeeMarSeWOR38_10_FD_19890 | JGI IMG/M metagenome (IMG submission 19890)
GTTTTTAAATTCCGGTTTTCTTCGTTCCAAAAAGGCCGAGATGCCCTCTTTGGCGGCTTCGGTGCAGGCAATCTCACCGAAGCCTTTGTAGCCGATCTCTAAGGCGTCACCTAAGTTTTCCACGGAGCATCCCTTCTGGATGGTTCGTGCAGTGATGGCGACAGCCTCTTTACTTAATAATTGATTACCGGCTTTGGGTTCATTTGGAATAATCAATTCCGGGATGGTTACCTTCTGTTGCGGAATCCCGATGACCTTTCCTTGTAAATTGTTGACCTCATCCATAGCGGCCCGAATCAGATGCGCATGATCATCCACAACTTTCGTGACCATTCCAATTTCGGCTGCATCTTGTGCAACTATGGGTTTACCGAAGCAAATCATTTCGTGAAACAGGGCGGCTCCCTGGGGCCACTTGCGATACGGTATGACACACCCGCCGATGCCGGGTAAAATACCGAGAGAAATTTCGGGAAACTGCAACGTTGCGTCATTAATGGCGACAATGCTGTGGCAGCGGATAGCAATTTCCAATCCACCCCCCATAGCCAAACCGTTGAGGGCGGCGACTACCGGTTTTTTCATTTGATCCATAAACACTTGAACCCTAGCGCAATCCCTTGCATATTGGGACGATGCCTCTGGATCTCCCAGCATTTCGGGGAATTTTCCGATATCGGCGCCGGCAGAAAACGCGGCGGTTCCGTATCCGGTAAGCACAAATCCTTTCACCGACGGATCGTCGACATATGTTTTCAATACCGCTAAAATTTCATCGGTCAGTTCGTCATTTAACGCATTCATGGCCTGGGGCCGACGGATGGTGATAATTTTGACGCCCTCGAGATCATCGACAAGGATGAATCGCTTAAAGTCCTGGTAGACCCCAAAAGATTGTGTCGCCTGCGGAAATCCAGGTCTGTCGTTTTGAAATCTTTGCATGATCCGGTTGACTTCTCCTTCACCCAAATCGCGCATGAGATCCAAGGGGCCGCTGCGAAATCCTAAGGCTACCTGGCATCCAAAGTTCAGGTCCTCTCGAGTCCCAATACCCCGATCGATGACATCAAATGACTGTGAGAATAGGATCCCCAATAGACGATCCCGAACGGCGTGTTTTAGGTCCTCAGGCATATTCACAGGGCTACCCGGCTGATGAGTCAGCCAACGATCCACGGATGCCAGAATTGCAGCCGGTTTGTAATGCCCTCCTTCTTCCATCTGAAGCGTATTGGTTTCGATGATGATGGGATTTCCATTGGCCAGATTCAGAACATAAAAGGGTCCGGCGAAGACAAATTCCTCCGCAACTTTATCTATTTGACTCGCAGTCGCCGTGTTCAGCAGATAGGCAGACTCATTGCACCAGTTGTCAAATATGCGGTCCAGAACGAAGCAAATCGCATTGTCTGTGATGATGGGCGCTTTGCCCGTCTGAGCAAAGAACCAGAACAGATAATCCAGCACTTCCTGACTGCCTTTATCCCAGGAGATGATTTCCACCGGCAAGCTGCGCCAGGCCGGTGCAAAAAAATGGGTGATCGAGGTACGCTCCGGCTTTTTCATCCGTGAGAAGAGTCTGTCCGCTGGAATCGAACTGGTATTGGAGGTGATAATCGTATCTTCACTAACAATTTTTTCGACTGTATCAAAAATTTTCTGCTTGAGGGGGATGTCTTCAGTGGCGGCCTCTATGACCAGATTGCAATATTTTATTTTATTATAATCCGTGGTATAGTCGATGTTCTCAACGACTTTAGCGGCTTTTTCCGGTTTCATCTTCTTTTTATCGATGGCCTTCTGGGCGTAGGTTGAAATCCGCTGTTCGGCGCGTTGCAATGGTTCTTCGGCGATATCTACCAGAAACAGTCTGCAATCGGGCATGGCGCTTTTGATATAGTAACCAATATCCGGTCCGATCGTACCGGCCCCAATGACGGCCACCTGATCTGGAAGCGGACGGGACGTTTTGATCAGCAGAGGATTATACCTGGAGCGATAGAGTGTCTTTTCAGAAACCATGTCACTGTTCCTTTCAGCATTTGATTATTTGCTTGACTAAGATCTGTATACCGTATACAAATTTAGGTCAAGATAAAAAATGAATTGGTTTCAGAGTTGGATCAGTAGTAACTGACCGCAATTTAAGATGATTATCCTCTTAAGTTGTTTAAACCAAGGACGTTCAATTATACATCAAGGAGGGCTTTATGGAGACGAAGAAGGTTTTTCTAACTGAAGATGAGATACCGCGCCAATGGTACAATGTGTTAGCCGACATCAAAATGAACCCGCCGCTGGGTCCGGATGGAAATCCGGTGAGTCCCGATATGCTGGCTCCGGTCTTTCCGATGAACCTGATCGAGCAGGAAGTCAGTTCCGAGAGATGGATCGACATTCCCGAAGATATACTGAGAGTCTACACTATTTGGCGTCCAAGCCCGTTGGTCAGAGCATATGCCCTCGAAAAGGCTTTGGATACGCCGGCCAGAATCTATTATAAATATGAAGGCGTCAGTCCGCCGGGCAGCCATAAACCCAATACAGCCGTTGCCCAGGCATACTACAACAAAGAATTCGGCATCAAGCGCCTGACCACTGAAACCGGTGCCGGCCAGTGGGGCAGCGCCTTAGCATTTGCGTGCTCCCAATTTGGTCTTGAATGCAAGGTATATATGGTCCGAATCAGTTTTGACCAAAAACCCTACCGCAAAACCATGATGGCCACCTGGGGTGCCAACTGTGTTGCCAGTCCCAGCACTGAAACCAAGGCCGGTCGTCAAATCCTCGAACAAAATCCGGATACTCCCGGCAGCCTTGGCATAGCCATCAGCGAAGCGATCGAGGCGGCCGTCACCGATGAGTCCGGTCAGACCCGCTATTCCCTCGGCTCCGTGCTCAATCATGTTATGCTGCATCAGACCGTGATCGGGTTGGAAGCCAAAAAGCAAATGGAGAAAATCGGTGAATATCCCGACGTCATTATCGGATGCGCCGGCGGTGGAAGCAATTTTGCCGGTCTGGCTTTTCCATTTGTATATGACAAATTCAACGGCAAAGATATCGCGATCCATCCGGTTGAACCGGCAGCCTGTCCGACGATGACACGAGCTCCATTTGCCTATGACCATGGGGATACGATCGGAATGACACCGCTGCTGGCCATGCACAGTCTTGGTCATACCTTTATACCTCCGCCGATGCACGCCGGAGGTCTGCGCTATCATGGTATGGCCCCCACAGTCAGCCAGCTGATAGTTGAAGGTGTAATGGAGCCGAAAGCTTACGGCCAGATGGACACCTACGAAGCCGGTATGCTGGTGGCCAAAACTGAAGGGTTCATCTCTGCTCCGGAAACCAATCATGCCATCGCCTGTGTGATAGACCTGGCTCGAAAAGCCAAAGAGGAAGGCAAAGAAAAAGTTATTCTCTTTAACTTCAGCGGTCACGGGCTGATCGACCTCGGGGCTTACGAGCAATTCCTGGCGGGCAACCTTGCGGATTATGAATATCCGGCTAAAGAAATCGAGGATGCTGAAAAAGTGCTTGAGCAGTATCCCAAGCCGAAGATAATCAAAAGCCGTTAATTGACTAGAGTATGAAAAAAAGCCCAAAAAACCTGGTACGGCGTTGCCCGCGTTTGGGCAACCCCGTGCCGTTTCATTATTGTGAAATTTGTGGTGACGAACAACAGCCCTGCTTTAAAATCCTGGACTGCTGGTGGGAATATTTCGATGTGGTGCAGTATCTTAGAGACAATTTGCCCGAGGCCCAATTCAATCATTTGATGGGTGCACGTCCAAAACCGAAGGTAGCCAGTTTGCTTGAATTGATTGAAAAAGCAAAAACCAGCCAAGATAGATAGAGTATATGTAGATAATCCCGCTGGCAATGGGATTACCACCAAATGCATTAAACGAGTTCCCAAGGATACCTACCCACGTTCTGAATTTTTCCCGCGTAAGAAGGGATACATGTAGCAAGCGTTTTAGATTTTAAACGATTCGCTTTAGTTTTTGGTTATTCCATTTTCGGCGAAAGCTTACAGCCAGGAACCGATCGCTACCCGGCGTCATTGTGAAGGAGCCATACGATGAAAGTTTTAGTAAGCGATAACTTAGGGGAAACCGGTATTAAAATGTTTCAAGACGAAGAGGGGATAGAGGTGGATGTGAAAACCGGTCTGGATCCTGAAGAACTCAAAGAGGTCATTGGAGACTATGCCGCATTAGTTATTCGGAGTGCCACCAAAGTCACCGAGGAAATTCTGCAGGCTGCCAAGAATTTGAGGGTTGTCGGACGCGCAGGAATCGGCCTCGATAATGTTGATATTCCCGCGGCGACCAAACGGGGCGTTGTGGTTATGAATACCCCCACCGGCAATGTGATTACGACCGCAGAGCATACGATTGCTATGATGATGGCGTTAACCCGAAACATACCTTGGGGTACATCGACTTTAAAAGCGGGACTCTGGGAGAAAAAGAAGCTTCAGGGAAGAGAAATATTCAATAAGGTCCTTGGTGTGATCGGATTTGGTAAAATCGGCTCCATTGTCGCTGATCGCGCCCGGGGGTTGAAAATGCGCGTGATGGTGTATGATCCTTTCGTCACCTCGGAACAAATAGAAAAGGCCGGTTTTATGCCGGTGACCCTGGAAGAATTATACCGACAATCAGATTATATTACGCTTCATGTTCCCAAGATGAAGGAAACCGTGGGTTTGCTGAACAAATCTGCGTTTGATCAAATGAAGGACGGCGTTATGATCATAAACTGTGCCCGCGGGGGCATTGTTGATGAAGCGGATCTGAATGAAGCTCTGCGGTCCGGTAAGGTCGCCGGTGCCGCTTTAGATGTGTTTGAGCATGAGCCGCCGGGCACCTGTCCGCTATTTGATATCGATCGTGTGATCTGCACCCCGCATCTCGGGGCGTCCACCCTGGAAGCTCAAACCAATGTGGCGGTTCAGGTCGCCGAGCAGATCATTGCGTATTTGAAACACGGCACCATCATCAACGCCGTTAACGTGCCGGCTGTCAGCGGAGAATTGCTTGACAAAATCGGACCGCTCTTGACGTTGGCAGACCGGATGGGCTGTTTGCTGGCCCAACTCTCTGTCGGCCCGATAAAGGAAGTTGTGATTGAGTATGCCGGAGATTTTCAGGAGCTTGATCTTTCTCCGGTTACCACTGCCGTGTTGAAAGGGCTTTTAACCCCAATGGTCAAAGACGATGTTAATTTTGTCAACGCTGAAGTTCTGGCCAAAGAAAGAGGTATCAAAGTTACAGGCACCACCATTGCTGAGACGGATGAATACCTTAATTTAATCACAGTTAAGGCAGTTTCCGATGAAGGCGCGAGCAAGGTCGCCGGAACTATTTTCGGGCAAAAGGACCCGCGCGTGGTCGATATCAATGATTTTCGCCTGGAAATGCATCCTCATGGCCGCTTCGTTTTGATTCACAACCATGACAAACCGGGGGCGATCGGCAGGATTGGAACGCTGCTGGGTGATCACCATATTAATATCAGCAGCATGCGGGTCGGTCAGGCAGAGGGCGGCGATAAAACCATGATATTTCTGCGAACCGACGATATCATTCCGGACGATGTTATGGAAAAACTGCGGGAATTACCGCTGAACATCACGGTAACGCCATTTGAGTTATAATACATGGAGGCACTCAGTGACTGAACGCAGATTACTACTGGGCAACGAAGCCATAGCACGAGGGTTGGTGGAAAACGGTTGTGCGATTGCGACCTCTTACCCGGGCACACCGGCTTCCGAAATACTGGCTTCGGTTGCTTCATTTCAAAAAGAGAACCGCATTTCGATGCATACCCAGTGGGCTGTAAACGAGAAGATCGCTTTTGAAATTGCCTACGCCGGCTGCCAGGCCGGTTTACGTACCGCGGTCAGTATGAAGCAGGTCGGTTTGAATGTCGCTTCGGATCCGCTGATGAGCGCAGCGTACATGGGAGTCAAAGGGGGCTTTATTGTCATCAGTGCCGACGATCCCGGTCCCATCTCTTCCCAGACCGAACAAGACAGTCGCTTGATGGCTCTGATGGCGAGAATTCCAGTGCTGGATCCGGATACACCCCATCAAGCCAAAGAGATGGTTGGCATGGCCTACGAGCTTTCTGAAACCTTCAAATCTCCAGTCATGCTGCGACCTACCACCAGAGTCTGCCATTCCCGACAGGATGTGGTTTTGGATAAGATTCCTCAAAATGGACGGGAAGTTAAATTCGAAAAAGATCCGTCGCGCTGGGCAGCGACACCTCGGTTTCGGTTTCATTTACACAAGGAAGTCGAGGAAAAGCTTGCGGCCATTGCCCGGTATAAACCCACCCAGCCGGTTCGCATCAATCCTGAAGCGGCTGCATCGAAAGCGATTATCGCATCCGGCGTTGCCGCCGCCCATGCCAAGGAGATTTTGAAGGAACTGAACCTATGGCATAAAATTCCCTTTTATCAAGTTATACAGCCATTTCCACTCCACACTGAATTTATTGACCGTTGGATAGACACTTACGACGAAATACTTGTTATTGAGGAACCCATGGGTGTCATCGAAATGCAGTTGGCGGATCGACACCGTGTCAAGGGTAAGATGTCCCATACGGTGACCGGAGTTGGTGAACTTTATCCTGAGGACATTCAACAGATAATTGCCAAATTCGGCGGAGTCGAATCGGAAAAGCTTGAAATTCCGTTTGTGCCGGGAAGGCGCCCGACTCTCTGTGCCGGTTGCCCGCATCGGTCAAGCTTTTTCGCCATTAAAAAGGCGGCTCCCAGAGGAATATATACCAGTGATATCGGTTGTTATACACTAGGGTTGAATTTAGGTGCAGTAGATACGGTTCTCTGCATGGGCGCTGCAATCAGCCAGGCCTCCGGGTTTTACCATGCCCACAAAAAAGAAGAAAAGCGACCTGATATTGTCGCTAGCATTGGGGATTCCACATTTTTTCATGCCGGTGTACCGGCGCTCATCGATGCCGTCGTACAGCAGGTGAAATTTGTTCTGGTTGTTCTGGACAACCGGACAACGGCAATGACCGGCAGCCAGCCCACTCCTGCCAGTGGATCAGGGGCCTGCGGCGAACCGCTGCAAGCCGTGGATATCGCAACTCTGGTTCGTGGATGCGGTGTAAAATTTTGTAAAGAAGGGAATCCCTATCAGGTAAAAGAGTTCATCGCACTTCTCAAGGATGCCGTAAAATACAGCCGCAAGAACGGACCGGCGGTGGTGATATCGAGCTACCCCTGTATTATTGACCAGGCAAGAAGAGGTGAGACCGCGGAATATATACCGGTGGAAGTCACTGAGGATTGTGATGGGTGTGGATTTTGCATCAAGCACTTTGAATGTCCGGCACTCATTTATCATGAAGGTGAAGATAAAGATGAAACGTATGTCAGCATCGATCCTCTCCTATGCATCGGCTGCGGCGTATGTTTACATGTATGCCCAAAGGGATCGATTGTAGTAAAAGAGCAGTGAATCCATCTAGGGGCTGAATTTTTGCCTTTTGTTCTTTTCGTTAAGAGCGGGGATGAATAACTAAGTTCGAATATTGAATTATGAATGTCGAAATGTAATTGCCCGAAAAACCGGGATTAGCGCTGCACATCAACCGTCCGGTCCGGATTAGGAGACGATATGAGCGAATCTGTGCGTCAGCAAATCATCATCAGTGGGGTAGGGGGACAGGGTGTGTTGTTTGTAACACGTCTCCTGGCGGAAGCGGCTATCGATAAAGAACTGCGTGTATTCACCTCGGAAACCCACGGAATGGCTCAAAGGGGAGGAACAGTACTGTCGCATTTCAAGGTGGGTGCCTTTTCTAGTCCACTGATACGGCCCTCTCAGGCGGATGCACTATTGGTTTTAAAGGCCGAAAATTTGGCCCAGCATGGTCCGTTTTTAAAGAATGGCGGTTGGATCATCGTAAATGGGACCCCTGCGATAAAGAACGATTCCAAATTACCCTTGAATTGCATTGATGCGGATACGTTAGCTCAAAAAATAGCAAATCCCAAAGCGGTGAATATTATTACGCTAGGATATGCCCTGGCGAAATCGGAGACGACTGCCGACGATCACGTTAGCTTATTTTGTTCTATTAAAGACATCAAAGCCGTTTTAAACCGTCGATTCGGCAGTAAGCAAGAGCTGTTGAAAGCGTCCATTCACGCGCTTGAAGCGGGATATGAGGCAGCACGTCAATAACGTCATGTTGTCAGTCGTCCGACCTGCGCCCTTAAAAGAAGACGTCGATGCCCTATAGCTTTCCTAATAATTCTCTGGATATCACAATTTTTTCGACTTCCTTGGTTCCTTCATATATTTCCAGTACCTTAGCCGCGCGATAGAATCTCTCGATGTCGTAGTCGTTGAAATAGCCATAACCGCCGTGAAGTTGGAGAGCTTCATCGACAACTTCGACGGCTATATGGCAGGCGTACATTTTGGCCATAGCGGTCAATGTGGTATCCGGTTTACCTTGATCCAGCAGCCAGGCCGATTTATACACCGTGTTGCGGGCAATCTCGACCTTGGTGGCCATGTCAGCGATTTTAAATTGGGTGGCTTGAAAGGCACCGATCGGGCGCCCGAATTGCTTGCGGCCTTTGACATGTTTGACGGCCATATCCAAGGCTCCCTGGGCCAAACCGACACCGTGCCCGGCGACATATGCACGTGAATGATCAAAAAACTTCATCAATTGAATAAAACCGTTTCCTTCGGCTCCCAGCAAATTTTCTCTCGGCACTCTCACATTATTAAAATAAACAGCCGACGTGTCCGAGGCCCTCAGTCCCATCTTGCCGTGCATTGGCTCGGCTTTGTATCCCTCCCGATCGGTTTCAACGATAAGAATGCTGTGACGGCCGGTTTTTCGCTCCACATCGGGATTCGTGAGACAGTAGACCAACATGAAGGTGCCTACGGTTCCATTGCCGATCATGACTTTGCTGCCGTTGATGACATACTCGTCTCCGTCCAAAACGGCGGTTGTGATGGCGGACGCGGTATCACTACCTGCGTCCGGCTCGGTGATGGCAAACCCCATAACCGCATTTCCCTCAAACAGGGGCGGCAACCACTTTTTTTTCTGCTCTTCGGTTCCAAAAAGAATCAATTCTTCGGCCCCAAATGTGATGGAGCTGAGTTGCTGGCCGATTCCCGGATCGACCCTCCAGAACTCCTCCAGTACCATTGCCTGTTCTAAATAACCTAAACCGGGTCCTCCATAGGCCTCGGGGATGAACAGACCGATCAGATCCAGTTCACGCGCCTTTTTTACAATTTCCGTGGGGTACTCTTCATTGATATCCAGATCCCGGGCGACAGCAGTAAATTCACCTTTGGCAAATTCTCGTGCCGCGTTTTTAATGATTTTCTGCTCTTTGGAAAGTTCATAATCCATAGTTGCCTATCCTTTCAAAACGTAATTGCAGTCTAAGTCTTGCTTTGCGACCCAGCAGGAGATTTTACAGGGGAATGTTTCCATGCCTCTTGGTCGGCTCCGGTCGCTGTTTGTTTCGCAGCATTCTCAAGGCGTTAATTAGCTGGGGACGGGTTTCACGGGGTTTTATGACACTGTCCACCAGCATATTGGAAGCGGCATGATAGGGATTAGAATATTTATAGTCATATTCCTGAATTTTTTTTTGTCTGAATTCATCGGGGTTTTCCGCCGCCTGAATTTCTCTGCGGAATATTAGATTTACCGCGGCGGTCGTATCTAAAACCACCAGCTGTGCAATCGGCCAGGCAAGCATCAGGTCGACACCCATGCCGACACAGCACATGCCCATCACGGCACCACCATATTCCTTCCTTAACGCCAGTGTTATTTTGGGGACAGTAGCTTCCGAGTAGGCATACAGCATTTTGGCGCCGTGCCGAATGATTCCGGCTCGCTCCTGGGCGATTCCGGGAAAATATCCGGGCACGTCAACCAAGTTGATTAACGGGATATTAAATGCGTCACAGAAGCGGATAAAACGCGAGGCTTTGTCGGATGAATCGACGTCCAAACATCCCGCCTTGAAACGCGGTTGATTGGCCACAATCCCGATGGTTCGCCCGTCCATACGTCCGAAGCCGATGATGATATTGGGAGCGAATCTCGGCAGAATCTCGATAAAGTCCTCATTATCAACGATCCGCAGAATGACCTGGTGCATGTCATATGATTTTTTGAAGTCTGCCGGTACGATCTCCTCCAGGGTATCGTCAACACGATTGGGATCGTCACTGGATGGCACCACCGGCGGGGCTTCATCTTTATTTGAAGGCAGATAACCGAGGAGTTTTTTAATCATTTCAATGCACTCCTGGTCGCTTTCGGCAACAAAATGGGCCTGGCCGGTAATTTCGCTGTGTACCTTGGCGCCGCCAAGCTCTTCGAGACTGATTTCTTCTCCGGTGACCGCTTTGATCACGGCCGGGCCGGTAATTACCATGTGACTTTGCCCTTTTACCATGACGATGAAATCCGTTAAGGCCGGTGAATACACAGCAACACCGGCGCTGGAGCCCATCATGCCCGTAATTTGCGGGATCACTCCCGATGCCGCTGTATTGCGGTAAAACATTCCGGCCACGCCTTTGGATGCGAAAAAGCCCTCATGCAGTCTCCCACCGCCTGAATCATTGAGGGCAACTAGTGGTGCTTTAACTTTCAGGGCTTCATCCATGATCCGGCAAATTTTTTGTCCATGAATCGTGCCCACAGAGCCTCCAAGTACCGTAACGTCCTGAGCATACGCAAACACCAGTCGTCCATTCACTGTTCCGTAGCCGGTCACCACGCCGTCTCCCGGGACTTTTTTTTCCTGCATGCCGAAATCAGCGGATTGGCTTTGCGCCAATTTGTTGACTTCAATAAAACTGTCCGGATCGAATAACACATTCAACCGTTCTCGGGCGGTCAGTTTACCTCTATCATGATGACGATCGATGGCCTTTTGTCCTCCGCCCATTTCTGCTCGTTGTTCGAGGGCATCACGTCGCTTTTCTTCGCTTTGATGAGTTTTGACGTCTTTCATTTTTTTTTACCATCCTTAGGTGGCTGAAATTGGTCAACGCAAGGTTTATTGGCTTCAATAGGTTGGATACTGTATACTGTACACAGCACTACTGTCAAGAGACGTTCCCGAAATTTAGAGTGCGGAAATTATCGATTTTGCAAAAGCGTGAACTGCAGTTTAAGGGCTGGTAATAATTTTTAGACGACAGACTTGAAAAAAATGTTCCAATAAAATACTTAAATGAAATGGAGAATTAAGCATGGCCTTTGTGCCCAAAAAATCCGTAACCAAATTGATTATACTGACTCGATAAGCATAAACTACAGCATCACGGTACAGTCTGCCGTCTCGGGAATTCTAAAACCCAATAAAACCAATTACAACCAACAATTCGCAGAGGAGGAGGATCATGGAACTACAATCTTACAAAGCAGACGATCTGTTTGAATGGGTGACCCAGAAGGGACACGATTTTACGTTGCTGGATGTGCGCAATAATGAAGAATTTGGACGATTCAAGGTTGAAGGTCCCCAATTATCGAAAATGATCAATATTCCGTATATCGAATTTATTGAAATGGAAGAGGAATCGGTAGCCAATGTCACGGTTCCCAAAGATGAACCCATTCGCATCGTGTGCGCCAAGGAAGGCTCCGCCAAATACGTCGGGGACATCCTGGCCCAAAACGGATGGACGGATGTTCAATTTCTGCAGGGAGGAATCAAAACATGGGGCAATCTGCTTGCGCCAAAATTGATCGCATCCGACGACGGATATCAGCTCTATCAGTTTATTCGTCCGGGAAAGGCCTCCTGCAGTTATGGACTAATCTACAAAGATGAAATGGTTGTATTTGACCCCTCTAGAAATGTGTCCTTTTATCAGAACTTCGCCGCTGAAAAAGGCTGTAACCTGATCAAAACGTTTGAGACGCATTTGCAGGCCGATTATATTTCCGGCAGTCAGCAACTCTTATCGCAAACCGGTGCTCAGATCGTCGGCCATGGCAATGATTTCAGAGATGCAACCTTTGATTATAAGAGCGTAGAGGACCATGAGGTTTTCAACTTTTCAAACGATGGAGGCCCCGTAATCCAGGCACTTCATATGCCTGGCCACACACCGGGCAGTACCTCATATCTCATCGATAGCCACTATCTGGTTACCGGTGACACGGTGTTCATTTTGTCCATCGGCCGTCCGGATCTTGGCGGAAAAGCGGAGGAATGGTCGAGCCTGTTATTTAATACGTTGAAGACTAAAATCGCAGATTTAAAGGACGATCTCATTATTCTGCCGGGTCATTACATAAACTGGAGCGAAGCAAACCAGCAACAGATGTTTATCGATACCCTTGGCAATATTAGAGAAAAAAATGCGGACATATATGGGATTCAGGAAGAAGGTCGATTTGTAAAGTTTATCAAGGACAATATACGGCCCCAGCCGCCGGAGTATGCTGAGATTCGAAAAGTCAATGCCGGGTTATTGGAGGTTGACGAAGAAGAGCAGGAAATTATGGACTTAGGCAAAAATGAATGCGCGGCGAGTATGCATGGGAAATGATGGGCCAAAGTTTAGCATATGAGAACCGATTTTAGCAATTCTTTGAAAATATCCATAACCGCATCAATGCTCTACGACTACGTGCAGTGTCCCCAGCGTGTGTTCCTCGATCTTTTCGGAGATCCGGAGAAGCGTGACCCCGTTAGCGCCTTCGTTCAACTGCTCTGGGAAAGAGGCAGCGCTTTTGAGCGGGAAACAATTGAAAAATTAAAAATTCCTGTTGCAAACCTGCGAGTATTTTCTGCTGATGAAAAAGAACGGTTAACCGCCGAAGCCATGAAAAGAGGAGATTCACTGATCTATGGGGGACGGATTCGTATGGGGAATCTTCTGGGTGAACCTGATTTATTAAGACGCGAGGACACCGGGTATGTGGCAGGAGACATCAAAAGCGGTGCCGGGTTTGAGGGGATGAGTGAGGAACGTGATGGAAAACCGAAAAAACATTATGCGGTTCAGCTTGGACTCTATACAGACATACTCGATAAACTCGGTTTTTCATCTGGTCACACCCCGTTTGTTTGGGACGTCCATGGCGAAGAAGTGATCTATGAATTGGACTCCCCCTTGGGCAAAAGAGATACAACCAGCCTTTGGGAATTTTATGAATCCTGCATCGAAAATGTCAGCTTGATTGTAAACCAAAAGGAAAAGACCCTTCCCGCGCTCTGTTCCGTGTGTAAATTGTGTCACTGGCGTTCGTTGTGTAACGCGCAACTCAAAACTATGAATGATCTCAGTTTGATTCCTGAACTTGGCCGCTCAAGAAGAGACAGCATAATGTCGCGGATAAAGAACATGAACGAACTGGCAAACTGTGATTTGAATCATTTTATACAAGGGCGAAAAACCGTTTTTCCCGGCATTGGTTCCGAAATGTTAAAAACGTTTCAAGAAAGGGCAAAACTTTTGACTCATCCCGATAGCGGGCCCTACCTCAAATATGAAATCAGCCTGCCTCACTCTGAAACCGAGCTGTTTTTTGATGTCGAAACCGACCCCATGAGAGACATTTGCTATCTTCACGGATTCGTAGAACGTCGCAACTCAAATTCTCAGACTGAAAAATACGTCGCATGTTTTTCGGATCAACCGACCCTGGAAGAAGAACATAAGGCATTCAAAGCAGCGTGGAATTATGTTCAGCAGCGGCAACCCTGCCTAATTTTTTATTATTCGCCCTATGAGAGGACAACATGGCGAAAGCTGCAGAAACGGTATCCAGATGTGATGACGGCGTCGGATTTAGACACTATGTTTTCGCCTGATGTTGCTGTGGATCTTTATCTGGATGTGGTCAAATCCAAAACTGAGTGGCCAACCAACGACTATTCGATCAAGACGCTTGCAAGCTATCTCGGCTTCAAATGGCGGGATAAAGAACCTTCCGGTGCAGCATCAATCGAATGGTATCATCGGTGGGTTGAAAGCGGGGATGTTGCTATCCGGCAGCGTATTCTTGATTATAATGAGGATGATTGCATAGCTATGCGGGTGTTGTTGGACACAATTCAACATTTATCTGTCTAACCTTATGCGTAGTGCTCTGTTAAAGCGATAAAGATCAAATTTTTGTAAACTACTCAGGATGATTGTCCGTCTAATAGGTCAAAACCTGAAAATTAAAAGGAGGAGACCTATGAAGACACGCATCAAAAACATTATCATTTTAGTAACTGCATTGCTTTTTGTAAGTGCAGGTGTATCGTTTGCACATGACTCGAAAAGCAAACACCATAAACCCCCTAAGCATTTTAACGGGTTTCATAAAAAGGGGCATGATCAGCATAAGGTGGTCCCTAAAGTCCACCATCATTATTATAATTTTGATCGCCGTGCACCACATTCTGATTGGTACAACCGACATTACAAGCACAGGCGTCACTACCGTGATAGGTATCATCACCGAGAGGTCCTTAGAGTCCACCATCATTATCATCACTACGGCCGCCATGCGCCGCGCGAAGAGGCCATTGTCGCAGTCAAGGTTAAAGAACCGGGTTTTAAATTTGCCATTGTTGTTAAAGAGCCCAGATAATTACGGGATTTCAATAAATTCGTCCTCCCCACTCCCCCGCGAGTCTCTCTCCTCTGCAACGGCGGTTTACAGCGTTCTGTAGACCGCCTTTTTTCACAAAAAGCGAGATGACCACTGCATGAAAACTGTGAGTCTCGTTTCTTTTAAATGCGTGCAATCGAGAGGAACTATCAGAAATACTTGACTATTTTTGTGGCATCGAGTATTATTAATAATATCAAAATGATGTGAGTCAATCTGATTATAATTCCTAATTTTCCATCCATTCGGGGAGGCGCCATGAATAAACTGGAACTTATTGAAACGCTGAAGAATGAATGCACGATTTCAAAGAAAGAAGCTGCAACGATTGTTGATCTGTTTTTTGATAGAATCTCTGCGGCTCTTGGAGAAGGTGACCGGGTTGAAATTCGAGGATTATGTTCTTTCTTTGTCAAAGAATATGACTCCTACAAGGGTCGAAACCCCAAAACGGGTGATACCGTTGATGTGGCGCCCAAAAGATTGCCGTTTTTTAAATGCGGTAAAGAATTGAAGGAACGGGTGGATTATTGATCAACAGAATTTTATAAGACGTTAAAATTTCTGAAGGCTCACTCAGTTCTTTGACTCGGCTGTCCCGAGGTATTTAGATGAACACCCATCTTCGTTCAAAATATCTGTCAACCGTTTGCAAGTTCTTGTTTGTCGGATGCTGCTTTTTCAAGGGTTATCCGAGCGTTTCATTCTCATCTATGCCCGACCCATTTCCATAATCCGAGAAACTACCCCTCCTACTGAAAACAGGTTAATGCCGCGCTAGGTATGTCCTTTGTGGCATCATCGTCTTTGATCACGGCAATTGAGCACAAGCTGCTCATTTCCGGGCGCCGGATACCCGTGTCCACTTATTTCAGGTGACTCAGCATCTCAAATCACGCAGAGCTCACGCAGATGGTTTTTTTAATTCCGCGCCACCTACAAAATCCTCGATCTGCCCACGGAATGTTCGCAATTTATGAAATAGACTTCTTAATTTAGATCAATATTTTTCACATGAAAAACTGCCAGTGAAAAGCCCTCAACCTGTAAGTATTACTTTTCTAACTGGATATATAACATGTAATAAACTTGGCACGGTTTGTGATACAGGAAATTGCAGAGTCAAAGCTGATAACTACTTTCAGGTGATGACAAGGAGGGGATTTAATAATGCGGCAACAGATTTTTAGCCACTGCAAATCAGATCAAATGTCGGTTTGCATGGCCAACAGCCATCTGGAACAACAAGACTGTAGCTTTTATGAGGAGTCTCAGCATGCAAGCCGATGCATGTATTTTGTTTTTGACGAATATTGTGACTGTCTGAAGGCCCAGATGAAGGCCAGAAAAACTGAATAACCCGATAAGCGTCGCAGCCAATTTGGACGGCAAAATTTTTTTAGCAATTCGAATCTGGATTTTCCCGAAGCGAATTTCAACTGCGAGATTTTAATTCGGAATAAAGCTTATTTGAACAATCCGGACAAATACCATGAGAAAATTTTATATCCGCGTTTCTACGTAAATAGACGTCAACGTCCTCCCAAAATTGTTTGTCGTTGCGGATCTTTTTACATTTAGAGCATATTGGCAGCATTTTCCTAAGTTTTGTTAACTCGGTAATGTCTTCGATAGTTAAAATTGCATAGACTTGGTTATTATATTCGAAGGGGGCAGCCGATATAAGCATATATGACATTTCGATATCTTTACCCCGTTGCACTTTCAATTCATATTTCTGCTTGACGATGGATTTTCCCTGAGTCGCTTTTTCAACAGATTCTCTGATAACACAATCGGAGCAAAAATCGGTTTTACCGCATCCCGCTGTTGATTCTTTTTCATGCAGACAATGAAGGATTTCTCCGCACAACTTTCTTAGAATGATTTCAGAATCAACTCCAACCATTTTTGAGGCAGCCTGGTTAATATCAAAAATTTGCAAATCCTGGTCGACGATAAATATCGCTGATGGGACCGCGTCGATAATTGCTTTTAGCTTGATATCCGGTTGCATTTTCCCCTCGAAAATTTGAATAAACGGTCAGTTTGATGCGATGATTACAAAAATAATAACTATTATCAAGATTTGTCAAATATTCTTTTCAATTTAGGCCGACAGGGCATTTGTTTAAAAGATCATTATCGAAATCAAAACGATGGGTTAAGTAACAAAGAATCAAAATTTGATGTGAGATTGGGTTAATACGGAATGGTATAAGTTGGTGCGATAGGCCGCGTGTAGAAATAAAAATGATGACCCGCGGTGGATGAGGATCCGCAGGCCATCATTGGAAAGAGAAATGGTTGAACGTGATGGAAGCTAAGCACTGGCGTGCTTCATAGGCTATAATATCAATTAATCATGGTTTGTCAAATAGTTTGATTCAAATGATTTTGTCTTTTCAGATGCAGATAAAGACTGGTACACGAATTATTTCATAAATTCGTTTACTTCCGTAAACAATCCAGTACCCAATTATATAGGATAAAGCAATTAGTGCTGGAAGAATCCAATTTAAAAGCCGTTTCATTACCTAAAGAAAATGCATTTTATGAAAAGAGTCCACAACTCAGCTTTGTTTAATACCAAATTCTGATTTACGATCGGTCAAATTTGCATAGGTTTACAGTATCTGTGAAAAATCAGGGCCTGAGATAGTTGTTTTTTGTTGGAGATGAACGAAGCCGCTCTGCGGCAGTTTTAACGTGATTTTTT
>WOR8_10003381_pt1 | contig 17401 bp, 15 predicted proteins | sample DeeMarSeWOR38_10_FD_19890 | JGI IMG/M metagenome (IMG submission 19890)
CCCAGCGCAGCATCTGATCCGTTTGATCCGTTTTGGTTTTAAACGTGATCAGACGCGGCTTTTCCGGATCCCCGACAAGGCGCATCGATTCCCGGGGAACGCCGAAGCCGGCTTCGACCTCGGGGCACACCGGAACATAATCCACAAATTGGCCTAAAGTGCGGGTTAAATAGCGATCCATTTTGTGACCGCTATTCCAGCGTACTGCATTGCCCAGCAGACAGGAGCTGATGCCCAACCGAACTCGCTCTTCCATAAGGTGTCTCCGTTTAGGTTTTTTTTAAAACATGGGTATGTATTTTGATAATTTTATTTCTCTGAAGAGCATAAGTATGATACGCAGGAAGATCAATATAAAACTCGTTTTTCAAGAGGATTCGCGCATGCTCGCTGAAATGAAAGCCCTTGCCAGAGAAAAGAATATCTGCGTCCTGGCCACCGTCGCCGGCCAAAAACCGCATTGCTCGCTGATGGCGTATGTCCCGAATGAAAATTGTACCGAAATATACCTGGTGACACACAAAAATACAAATAAATATAAAAATTTGATGGAAAATCCATCTGTCAGCCTGCTGATCGATACCCGCGAGATATCGCCCCGCTCGAAAGCAAAAGCGCTTACCGTAGAGGGGGAGTGCGCTGCAATCGAAAGTGAGAAAAAGCGGAACAAGGCGCAGGCGAAGCTTCTGGCCGTTCACCCCCACTTAGCCGAATTCATCAATCATTCCGAGGCTCAAATTTTGTGCGTTCAGATTCGTTCTTTTCTTTTGCTGAATGGGTTGCAAGAGGCCCATTTCCATTCGGTTTAGAAGTGGTTTTGAAACCACTTCTCGCATCGGCATCACAGATCGGAAGAACCGATCGTGACGATTCCCAGATACCCATCGACGGTAACTTCATCGCCATTCTGGATAAGCGTGGTGACATCGGGAATACCGGTTACGCAGGGTAATCCGTATTCTCTGGCAATGATGGCACCGTGGATCAGCATGCCGCCCCGGCGTTCCACGACGCCGGCTGCCAGGGGCACCACAAAGGTCATGTTCGGATCCACGGCGTCACAGATTAGAATTTCACCATGTTTAAATTCGGCCAGATCGGTCGTCTGCTGTATCACCCGGGCAGGGCCTTTGGCCAAACCCGGCCCGGCAGGCTGACCGATCAGCTGCCGGGCTTGAATCACAAAACCGTCATCGGGTTTTTGTTCGTAAGGGGGTTGAAACGGCGGTCGATGGTCTAAGCTCTCAACAACCTGGATCAGTTGAGCAGCATTTTTTTTGCCCGACCGCCGATGATGGTTGGTATCAATCCGTCGTCTGGCCTCGCGCACCGCAGCCAGCAGCTGTGCCTCTATCCTGCCCAGATATATATTGTCATCATCCCGCAGTCGATAACTGCTGCGGGCGAGATCCAAAAGCTCCACGGCCTTTTTTTTCTGTTCACCTTCAAATGAGCTCAAGAATTTTTCCTGCAGCGCATCTTTATCCTTTGATGGTTTGCGATCGATATCGGGTGGCGGGTGGGCGGCCATCTCGAGCAAAATCTTATAAAGGGAATCTGACTCCTGTTGACATTGCGTCCCGCCGGTAACCGCACAGGTCAGATCGCCAAATTTTTCAACAAATCGATCGACCGCTTCCAGAAACTGCGGATCAAGATTCTCAGTTTGGCCCGCGCTTAACGCTTTTGCCAGAGATGGATTGTTGCGAACCCGATTCGCCAGATCCCCTAACATCTGATTTCTTTCCAGGCTCGCCATCTCGCTGCGCGTCAGTAAATCAACAAATTCATATGGGTCTTCGGGGTGTATGGCATCATTGTATATCTGCCCGAACAGGCGAACACCATGCGCATAGGGAATAAATTCTTCCCAGTAGATGTTGGTCCACTTTTGATTGATCTCCCAGCGACGATTAATTTCGGTGGCCAGGTCCCGATCCGATAGTTGCGTCACTTCCTGCCGCGCCAATTGGTCCGCTGCGCTGATCATCGCCGGTATCAACTCATTTTCGATTTTTTGCCGGAGCAATTTTAGATTCTCAAAGCTGCGATGTAAACTCAGGTACCAGCTGCGGTTGTCACCATTTTTTTGATTCGGCAGGGTGGTTATGGGGCGGGATTGAAGTACAACCAAATCGCTTTTGCGAAAGGTCCATTCCACATCCTGCGGAGATTTGAAATAATTTTCAGCCGCCAGTGCCAGCTCAAAAACATGACGGGCCTCAACGGCATCCAGCGGCGGCCGATTTGTCAATTTATCCGGCAAGGCGTCTAGTCGAACACCGGATTCTCCGGCGATAATCCAATACTTGCGCTCAGCCGGTGTGTGGGAAAGGATCGTCTTTTCCCGGCGGTCAAGTATCCATCGATCGGGTTCAACAGCGCCATCTACCAGGCCCTGGTTCAAACCATAGACGGATTCAATCACACCTTGGGATGCATCATTGGGGTTTTTTGAAAAAGCGACGCCCGATTTATCGCCAACGACAATTTCCTGAATCACAACCGCCATGGCGCTTTTTTTTACATCCAAGCCGATCTCCTGGCGATAAAGCAGGGCTGCATCAGACCACAGCGATGCCCAGACCTTGGAGATGTGTTCCAGAATGGCATCGGTGCCCCGGATATTCACATACGATTCATGCAGGCCGGCAAATGAAGATGCGGCATCATCTTCTTCGGGTGACGATGAACGAACAACGACGGCTTTATCTTTAAATGCGGTGCGAATTGCTTCTTTGAGTTCGGCGGATATTTCTTGCGGAATTGATTTTCGAAGAAACATATTTCGAATGCGGGTGGCACAATCCCATATTTCTTCCCAGCGCATGTCCTTGAATGCTTTGCGATTGAGTTCCAGCATAATACGTTCGCGCAAACCGGTGCGGGAAATATATTCTTGATACGTCTCGCTGGTGACACAAAGGGTTTTAGAAACCGCAAAACCCCCTTTGGCCAGCAATGCCAGCGCATAACCTTTTCCGCCGACCCGGCTTCGATCCGCTTTTTTTATATTTTCAGCTGATACGATCCAGTTCATCGATCTAAATGAAGCTCCATCACCTTCTGAAAATTTTGAACCATGTAATACGATTGGGTCGTAACTTCTATGACCGCACAGGACGGTGAATAAACAAAGTCTTCCAAATACGGATGTTTGGCCAAATATCGGGTTAAGACCTTGTCTTTTTCAAGATCCTTAATTTCCTCGGCAGTTCCGGTTGCCGTAATGGAAACGGCATCATGAAAATCAGCTTCTTCATTGGTGCTGCTGTTGATCAGGACGGCCACCCGTGGATCCTTCTTCAAATTTGCGAATTTACGGGTCGTTCTGGCGGTCACGAAAAAAATAGAACGCAAATCATCGCTGGCAACAAATGCCACAAGGCTGGCATAGGGCTGCCCGCCGGCTTGGGTGGAGACAACCGCCAATTTCTGTGAATTGCAAAGTTCCTTCAGGCGGTTTCGTATTTCCCGGGTCGGTTCCATTTATTGCCTCGTTAAATTGAATTCAATTTGCAAAACGACAAGGTAAATCTGTGCTCGATCAATTTCCGGCGCCGACAAGCGGCAGTTCCTTGTCCAGTTTGAAAAACACCAAAAATTTTGCTTCCGCTTTCGTGTTTGGATACTGCCGGCGGCGCAAAGAAAATAAAAGCTCGCTATCCTGTTCTTCACGTACTTTGGTCAGGAATAACCGCTTGCCTTTATAGCCGGGCCCATCTTCGATAAACAGGAAGGTGGCATGGGCATTGGACTGAAGGTTGTGGTGCGTCAGGCGATCTCGCATAATGAACGCCAGGGTTTCATCTTCCATAAAGTGGGGCCTGGCATAAATCGCTGCATCGACCCTACCGTCAGCGTCCGCTGTAGCCATCACGCCCACGCCTTTTGTACTTTCGAAATAGTCTTTGAGTTCCATTATGGTCTCCTCTTGTAAGAAAGATATATTATTCAGCTTAAAACTGCGAGCGACTTCGCCTAAAAAATTACTTTTCGAATAAGAACATATAAGACTATAATGCATTTAACCGGAAAGAAAAGACCCAAAACGCGGAGGGATTAGTGGAGATCGTGCAGAATATATGGCAGGTGGGCGGCGGCGATTTAACCGCACCTGCGGATGCGGCGATTTATCTGGTTAGATCTGGTGAACAGGCCGCTTTAATTGATGCAGGCTGCGGGAACGGTCATGAGCGGCTGGTTGAAAACATTTCTTCCGTTTTAGCGGTAGACATTCCGATCCGCTATCTGTTTCTCACCCACTGCCATTATGATCACGTCGGCGGTGCAGCGGCACTAAAGGATCAATACGGCTGTAAAATTGTCGCACACCAGTTGGATGCCGCATATCTGGAAGCCGGAGACAGTCAGGTGACGGCCGCTTCCTGGTATGGGACAAAAATGAGGCCGTTCATCATTGATCACAAAATTGAAGGTCACAAGGAAATTTTCGAATTGGGCAATCGGGACGTTTTGGCATACCATTGCCCGGGACATTCTCCCGGTTCGCTGGTCTATCTGGTAAAACTTGAAAATCAGAAAATATTATTCGGTCAGGATGTGCATGGCCCCCTGGATCCATCTCTTTTGTCAGACCGCCAAGATTATATCCGCAGCTTAAAATTTATGATGGGGCTCAAGGCCGATATCCTGTGCGAAGGGCATTTCGGCATTTATAAAGGCAACGACAATATCAACAAATTTATCCGATCATTTTTATAACGATCTGGTTTATGTCGAAGTCGAGGCCCCCCGGTAAATCGATCCTGTAACAAACAGTTTTACGGCCGATTCGTCAAGTATACACCGGTAGACACCAACAGGGTCCCGATCAACAGGGAAAGCGTTAACGGTTCTGCTAAAATCAGCGCGGCCAGTAATATGGCACTGATGGGCACAAAGTTGATAAACAGCCCGGCCCTGGTGGGCCCGATTTGGTTGATCCCTTCATAGAACCAGACAAATCCGAGCACCGTGCCGAAAAAACCCAGATAAAAAATATTCCACCAATCAGAAATCGAATAATAAATACCGTCAGCCAATCCCTCTCTTAGGGCAGGCGCAAAGAGTAAAATGGTGCCGGTGAGCGCACTGTAGGTTACAGATGATAAAGGCGAAAGATCGGCCATAACTGTTTTTCCCAGCAAAGAAAAAATAACCCAGCTGAGAACGCACAAAAATATATAGAATTCACCCAGCCCCAGATTACCCTGTAGAATTTCAAATAGATTGCCTCTCGATATGACGACAATGGCCCCGGACACGGATATAAGAATTCCAGTGATTTTTAGCGAATTAAGCTTTTCCTTAAAAAACACCGCTGAAAAAAGAGCGATGAGTATGGGGTTGTTGGCGATGATGATGGCAGCACGGCTGGCTTCAATAAGTTTCAGGCCTTTAAAAAAAAACAGGTTGTAGCTAAACACACCGGTTAATCCGAGAAGAAGGACCGGTAGGATTTGTCTTTTTTTTAAGACTGTTAATTTGCCTTCAGCCTTCCAGGTTAAGAAAATGAGGAACAGGGAGGCGATCGCAAACCTGAAAAACGCCGCAGAAAAAGGGCCGACATTTTGAGCCAGGCTGCGTCCGGCCACAAATGTTCCGCCCCAGAAAATTGCGGTCAGCAACAATTTTATATAAATAAGCATCTCGCTATGCGATTCCAGAAAGAGCGATAATGAGCTGATTAACTAGTCGGGGAGGTGCGCGAAGGAAAGGCTCAAATACAAACCACTATCTTTCATTATTTTCATTTTTCAGCAGGCACTCAATGATTTGCCGGATGGCCTCATCGGCTTCGCCGGTCGATAAGCGTGTTGAGCCCGCCCCCCTGTGACCGCCACCGTCAAATTGCGCGAGCATCAAACCAACATTGACGTTGCATTTGGGATTAAAAATACTGTGCCCCACATTCACGACCACCACATTATGACTGGGGTCCTCGTAGCGAATCCTCACGTTGACAGCCGATTCGGGGAACAATGAGTAAACCAGAAATCGATTCCCACCCGGGGGGTTATCAAAGGGCCTGAAGTCCGTGATAGACACATGCTGATTTAATCGCGTATGTTCTCGTAAAAAATCCACATAGCGGTCATTTTGAGAGACCACATTTTGGCAATACTGCTTTACCTCAGCGTCTTCCAGGACCTGATGAATATCATTTTCACTGAAAAGCTTGACCAGCCTGTTCCAGTAGGGTTCGTTGGGGTGTACCTCGTTGGATATCGTCAACGATAACAGCACATAAGGATATTTTTCCGGCTGAAGAACTTCGTCCAGGGTTAAGTTGGCCGAATCAATCATGTCTGCAGCCTGCACCAGTTCGCTGTAATCCCGTTGAAAGCTGCTCTGGTAGTATTGAAAAATGATCCCCGCAGCAGACGGTGCAATTCGAAAGGCCCCTTTGAATGGTTTGTCGATTTGATTGGTAAAGTGATGATCAAACCATAATGCACATCCCTCGCTATATGGTAAATTGGCGACAATGTCCTCGTTTTGAATGTTGACCAGGCCTTTTTGCACATGGTTGGGTTCAACCCAGACAACAGGCGCTTTGATATCCAGCGCCTCATACAGCAAAACCGCACAAACGATGCCGTCAAAATCCGGTCGCGTCACAATACGCATTGAACTCCCCCACAAAAAATTTTACCTAAAATAAGGGTTTCAAATTTTAAATTGGTCAGGAAAAATTTATTGATGTTTTGAGATGCTTATCTTAACCTATTATCCCAAAGGTGAGCGCAACGCTCGATTCTTAAACTATATCCATAAAGTTTTCAATTTACAAGGAGGATCAGACCATGGCACTTTATCTTGTTCAACATGGTAAGAGTCTGCCGAAGGACCAGGATCCGGATCAAGGACTGTCTGCGGAAGGAATTGCAGAAACCGAGCGGATTGCCAATCAAGCCAAAGACGATGGTGTTAGCGTTTCTCAAATAAGACATAGCGTTAAAACCAGAGCCCGGCAGACTGCTGAAATATTTGCCGGGGCTTTGAACCCGAAACAGGGCATCCGGGAAGTCATCGGGATAAAGCCTCTAGACGATGTGGTCGAATATGCTGCCACTATCGACCCGGTTGAAAATATCATGCTTGTCGGCCATCTGCCGTTTATGGAACGCCTGACGTCTTTTTTGATAATGGGATCGATTGACACACCGGTTTTTAAATTTCAAAACAGCGGAATCGTCTGTCTGGATAAAGATCCCGAGGCACAGGCATGGGCTATCCAGTGGGCCCTTATGCCCAAAATCGGATAGTTTTGGAGGAGAAAAATGAATTTTGAATGCATTCTTTATGACAAAGAACAGAGCGTGGCAACGATTAAATTGAACCGCCCCGGGGTCTTGAATGCCATGAACAAACAGCTTTGGCTTGATTTTAAGGCTGCTTTGGAAGATGCCGGGAACGACCCGCAGGTAAAAGCATTGATCATCACCGGCGAGGGACGGGCCTTTTCAACCGGAGCCGATTTAAAAGAATCCAGGACCAGAACCATAGAAGCCTATCGCGACTACCTGGTCGAACTGCAGGAGACCTCCAGGAAAGTCATCCGTTTCGAGAAACCGACTATCGCAGCCATTAATGGATATGCCCTGGGTTCCGGCTATGAATTGGCACTGGCCTGTGATATTCGCATCGCAGCCGATGAGGCTCAAATCGGGTCTCCCGAAGCAATGGTCACATCTTCCATAACCGGCGGCGCCTTTCGATTGATTCAAAGCTTAATTGGTCCCGGCAAAGCCAAGGAACTTCTGTTTACCGGCCAGTACATCGATGGTAAAGAGGCCGAGCGCATCGGTTTGGTCAACAAATCCGTTCCGCTCAAGCAATTGGAATCAGCGGCCAGAGAAATGGCCGAAAAAATTGTCGCCAATTCAGCCATCTCACTCAAAATGATCAAAAAAGGTTTACAGATGGCCCAGAGTGGAATAAGTCTCGACGCCCTGATGGATTTTGAAATCGAAGCCTGTCTGGCCTGTGTGTCCACCAAGGAGCGTCAGGACTCGCTGAAGGAATTTGCGGAGCGCAAGAAGAAATAGGTTCAGAGGTTCAGGGTTCAGGGTTCAAAGGTTCTAAAGCTCAAGGGTTTATTGGTTTGATTGGTTTCATTGGTTTCATTGGTTGAATTGGTTCAGTTTAAACCAACCAATTCAACCAATGAAACCAATGAAACTAATTGAACAAGGCGTTGTACTGAACCTGTGAACGTTGAACCTCTGAACCCTACGAAGGAGATCCAATGAGTTTAGAACGCATTTTAAATGCCGAATCGGTTGCCATCATCGGCGCCTCCAAAAATGAAACCAAACGCGGCTACCAGACGATCCGGACCCTGCTGGAAGAAAAGTACGAGGGCAGAATCTATCCGGTCAATCCCAGAGAAAAAAGTATCCTGGGGTTTAAATGCTACCCGAGCGTAAAAGATATTGCGGAACCGGTCGATGTCGCCCTCATCGCTACCCCGGCAAAAACGCTGTTGTCGGTGCTGGTGGATTGCGGCAAAAAAGGCGTAAATGGGGCGGTCGTGCTGGCCGGCGGGTTCGGTGAAATCGGATCGCAAGGCCGCCTGCTGGAAGATGAAATGGTGGCGGTGGCCCAAAAATATCATATCCGGCTGATCGGTCCCAACACCTCCGGCATGCTCAATCTCAAAGACAATTTGAACCTGGTGGGTTTAAAAGATGCGCCCCGGGGAGATATTGCCCTGCTGACCCAGAGCGGCAATATGGCCCTGACGCTGATCACCGAAGCGAAAATCAAAAGCCGCAAAGGATTTTCTTATTATGTCGGCGTCGGTAATGAAGCCGATATCAAGTTTCACGAATACCTGGAATTTTTCCGGCAGGACCCGGACACCCGGGCCATTTTGATGTATGTCGAAGGCATGCGCAACGGCCGTGAATTTTTACAGCAGGCCCAAAAAACGACCCTGGAAAAGCCGATCATCTTACTCAAAAGCGGACGGTCGGCCACCGGTAAGCGCTCGGCCGGTTCGCACACCGGCGCCCTGGCCGGTATTTCTGAGGTCGCAAAAGGTGCCTTTAAACGCGCCGGTATTGTTGTTATTGAAAACTCGGATGAGCTTTTCCCGGCAGCCGAAACCCTTTCAAGCCTGCCGCCCATTAAAAACAACAAGGTTGCCATTCTGGCAGATGGCGGCGGTCATGCCACCATCGCAGCCGATATTTTAACCGACCTTGGAATCGAGCTGCCCGAGTTGAGTGAGAAAACCCAAGCCCGGCTCAAAGAGATCCTGCCGGCCGCAGCCTCGGTACCAAACCCGGTTGATGTGGCCGGCGGCACCGATGCGGATCCGTCTGTCTTTGCCGATTGCGCTGAAATCATTCTCAAAGATCCGAATGTCGGTGGCCTTTTAATCGTCGGACTTTTCGGTGGTTACGGGATTCGCTTTGCCGAAAGCCTGGCCTTAATGGAAGAGGATGCCGCCCATCGAATGGGCAAACTCATCAAAAAACGCAGTAAACCGATTGTGCTTCACAGCCTTTACAACCAAGAAAAACCACATGCTTTGAATCTTTTGCGGTATTACAATATCCCGGTTTATGATTCACTGGACGTATCTGCAAAATGTATTGCCGTCCTGGCTGAGTACGGCGGTTATCTGACCCGCTACCACGGCAAGACTACCTTTGAGATGAATTGGAAAGCCAAAGCCAAGCCCGAAGGCGACAAGATCATTAAAAAGGCCCTGCAAGAAGGCCGCCCTGCGTTGCTCGAATACGAAGCCAAGAAACTGTTTGAAATTCACGGGGCCCCCGTACCAAAAGATCGCCTGGTACAGAGCGCAGATGAAGCCGTTCGATGCGCCCTTGATCTGGATACAGATGTGGCCTTGAAAATCGTCTCCCCTGATATTTTGCACAAAAGCGATGCCGGGGGCGTGCGCATTAAACTCGGCTCTGAAAAAGACATCCGGTCCGCCTACCGCGAAATTATGAAAAACAGCAAAAAGTATGATGCCAAAGCCGACATTAGAGGCGTTCTAGTTTCCCCGATGGCCGATGAAGGCGTTGAAGTTATTATCGGAACCAAAATCGACGATCAGTTCGGGCCGGTGATCATGTATGGCCTTGGCGGCATCATGGTTGAACTCTTACAGGATGTGGCTTTTCGGGTACTGCCGATTTCACCGACAGAAGCCCGCAAAATGATCGAAGAAACCAAATCCTTTCCGATTTTAGACGGCGCCCGGGGCGCACCCGCGCTGGACAAAAAAGCGCTGCGCAAACTGTTAATGCTGTGCTCGGACATTGTCGAATCATATCCGGACATCGAGGAGATGGATCTCAATCCGGTGATTGTCCATGAAAAGGGGGTCAGCGTCGTCGATGCACGCATCATTTTGAAGCCAGAAGACAGATGACAGAATACAGAGGACAGCTTTATTTGATTGCGGAATTCGGATCGCAGATTGCGGATTGAAATGGGAACTCAGCTTTTTCCAGAAGTTCATAAATTGTTTAATCAGCAATCCGCGATCTGAAATCCGAAATGGATATTGCTCCATTACGCCAACCCATGATAAAGGAGAACAATTCGATGAATGAAAAAATTGCTACACCAAATGCGCCGCAGGCTATTGGCCCCTATTCCCAGGCAATTCGATACGGTGATTTTCTCTTTGTTTCCGGTCAAATTGCAATTGATCCGCAGACGGCAAACATCATCGAGGGAGATATTGAAGCGCAGACCGAGCAGGTTTTAAAAAATATAGCGGCCATCATTGATGCAGCCGGCATGTCGCTGCAGGGTGTGGTTAAGTGCACCTGCTTTTTGAAAGACATGAACGATTTTGTTAAATTCAACGGCGTGTATGAAAGCTACTTTGGTGAAATCTTACCGGCACGCGAAACCGTGGAGGTTTCAAGACTTCCAAAAGATGTGCTGGTGGAAGTGTCGGTGATTTGCGGCAAATAGTTCGCAACCCAACAGAGCGCATAAACGCTTTGGCCATTTTATGATCTGAGGTGCATTTCTCTGTAATATTTTTTTCGATTCTTCCTCGGTATGTGTCAGATCGCATCTTTTAGAGCCGCTTTATGTTTGATCCGCCAATCAGAACCAAATTTTTTATCAAAGATTGAGCTTAATTTTAAAAACCAATTTTGGGATTTTCGACCCCCTTTTAATTTTGCCTGGATGGCGTCATCTAAATAAATGGCGATATCGATCATTTCATCTTTTGGAATGTATGAGAAGGCTCCCCCTTTTATGGATTTCACTAAATGATCCGGACTAAGCGCATGAGCGGTCAGCATCAGAGCGGGCAAATCTCTAATCCTGGCCAGTTGAAGGAGATCATAACCTTTTACCCCCATAATATCCAAAACTGCAGCATCATAAGTATTTTCTTTAAGCAACCTTTCAGCCGTCTCAAAATTCCGAGCATAATCAATCACGCACATATCCAATAGTTCACAGAGCGTTTCTAATACATCGGGTTCATCATCAACAATTAAAATCTTTTTCCCCTTCAATGTCTCAGTCATTGCTTTGCCTCCCGTAAAATGACTCACCTGAAATGCTGTTTAACTATTCGACGTATTTTTTATCAAACTCGTCCCAGAATTCCTTTTCAGGGTCCTTCCATCCTTCCCCGAAGAATTTGTCAAAAAGAGGCATAAACCTGGAATACCATTTGAAATTATTTTTTCTCTTGTTTTGTCGTGAGATTAAAACATCTTCTACATACAAGGAGATATCCACCATTTTATTTTTGGGTATATAAGCATCGGCGCCCAGTTCAATTGATTTTTTCAAGTTATCCGGGCTAAGTGCGTGTGCCGTGAGCATCAAGGTTGGAATTCCCAAAGAGTGTGTGGCTTCAAGAAGATCATATCCCCTAACTCCCATGATATCTAATATAGCTAGATCATAAGTGTTGGTTTTAAGGCAGGAAACGGCCTCCTCAAATGAGGATGCTGAGTCAACCATAAACATATCCTCCAAAAGCTCTTCCAGCGATTCGATAACATCGGGTTCATCATCAACAACCAGTATTTTCTTATCATTTAGCGCTTGTTTATTTTCCATGGGTTCCTTTTATTACGCCGTTCCAATAAATTCGGCTTTCAAATTCTTTTGAAATTGTTCAGTCTTTTTGAATACTTCTTTTAACATGGCCTGATCAAGATAAGAAAAATTATTGGGATTGATATAATTATCCGGCGGCTTTTCTTCATCAATAATCGTGGTAATTTGTCTCAAGAATCTCAAATGCATCAAATAGTTGTAAGTTTGCACCAGATCAATATACTGATTATTGGTAAATATATGTTTTGTATACAGTCTGAAAAGTCTTGTGAGGGTATTGGTTTGAACAATGCCGTGTTTCAATGAATAGACCCGTGCCAGGTCAACAATTGGCTGCATGGCCCATTTAATATTCAAAGCGTCTTTGTGTTCCCCTTTGGATTCAACAACCAGTTTGCCGAACAGACCTATGGGTGGCTTAAAGTGCAATGCATTTTCGGCTAAATGTCTTAAAAATCCGGCCCGTTTTTCGATAGCATCCAGTAGAAATGATTTCAGTTGATCTGTTAGTTCCAAATCCCCCCAAACCCCTCTGAAATCGAAAAAAATACTTGAATTAAGAAGATCTTCATGCGTCCCTTGATAGATCCAGTTGTGAAAATACTTTTTCCAATTTAACAGCGGCTGACACCATTTGGGATTTTTTGCCATGTACTCGCCATCACAAAATTTGTATCCGGCGATATTGAGCTGGTTGCACACCAGTTCGGCAAGTTCGCCGAAATACGCTGATGCATGTGCCTTGTCTTTATCATTTTCAAGGTCTTCGTAAATAATACCATTGTCCTGGTCAGAAATAAGGGTTTGCTCTTCCCGGCCTTCTGAGCCCATGATCATGAAGGCAAATTTGCAAGGAGGACTGCCCAGCTTTGCAATGCTGAATTCAATGATTTTATCCAGGATAGCATCGGAAAATGTGGTGATCAACCGGGTGATATATTCGGGATTTGCACCGTTTCGGATGGGGTCTAGCAGCATTAAAGCCATTTTCGAGTGCATGTTTTCAAGTTGATTGATATTTTTAGCTGATTTAACGGTTTTTATGAGAAGATAGGTAGAATGCGCCTGGGCAGCGATCAAATCCTTATCGGAAATCGTGCCAATAATATCATGCGCTTTGCTGGAAACTGCCAGATGCTTTTTGTCTTCTCCCATCATAGTGATAAACGCTTCAAAAACCTGGGAATCGGCAGGGACTGCAACAACGGGGGATGATACAATGGAGGCGGCAGGATGGCCAACGTCCAGTCCCTTGGATAGGGTACTTTTTATGAGATCAGCATCCGTGATGATGGCATCCACTTTTCCGTTTTCATCCTTTATAAATATTGAGCCTGAGCCGTTTTTTGCCATTTTTTCAGCGGCTTCACGAATGGTTGCATCGTGCGGACAGGTGACAATATTGGGTCTGAAAATTGCTGAAATGGGCTGGTTAAAAAAGGGTAAATTAAATTCCTTATCCTTTATCTGTCGTGCAATAATACCGGCGTAGGACTTATTCAGCATCAACTTTCCAAAAGCATTGGTAAAATAAGCTTTGAATTCTTCAAACTCCGCACAGGTCTTCAGGAAAATGTTGGCATCCAAACTTAAAAAAACAGAATTTTCAAGCACCTTCAGTGTCCTTATGGCCACCGCATCATTTAGCAGGATTGATATGCCCCCAAAATTGTCTCCTTCATTTAATCGACCCTGAAGGGTTTTTTCATTATTCTGTTCAAAATAATACTGGGCAGATCCCTGGGAAAGAACCAAAAATTTTTCAATCGACGATATTTCCTGGACTTGAAGGATGGTGTCTTTTTTTATCGTTTCAGCGGAAAAATGACTCAAAAGATCTTTCTTTGCCTTTTCCGGGAGGAAAGAGAAGGGGGCTTTGTCCAATTTGTTTTTCAAAAGCGTTACCTACCTTGTATATTTGTTATGATAATATCGAAACTTGGTTTTTCCAGAATTAACTATGTCAAAAGATGCCTGTCGTCAACAGCATATATAAGGTTGGTGGGCTGCTAATCCCTTGATTGAGGGAGGTTATGGTAGCCGGCAATTATTACGCTTATATTTTGGACATCACAAACGCCTTCCGTTGCGCCCTCCCTATCCATATCATATTGTCCATACTAAGCAGACAAATACCTGTCAATACGAGGGCAAAAAAATAACAGAATACGGGATGACGAACCACATTTTAACAATTTACAAGCTGATGATTTTTTTAGGTTTCGTGCCTGAGTTTAAATTCGGAGGGCTTGTTTTTCTTTTGGATGTCAAGATGTAACCGGCAATTTGAGAATATTGCGGAAATGTGTCTGATCGGGGGGGAAAATTCGTCAGATGAAATACAAAAAGCTATCTTCTTTCTTCTGTCGTCGGATCTCTGTCACCGCTAATCTGCCCGCCGGCTCCAGCTAATTTAGGGCTTACGCCAGCACCCCGGAACCTGGCCACCACTGAATTTCTGACATCTCTAACGATTAAGTATAGCGCCGGAACGTAAAGCAGCGTCAGTAAGGTTGCCGCCAACAATCCAAAACAAATGCTGATCGCCATCGGGATTAAAAACTGGGCCTGAAAACTGGTTTCCAGTAGAATGGGTAAGAGTCCGACGATGGTGGTAATCGAAGTCAGCAGAACCGGTCTGAACCTGGCCTTGCCGGATTCCACCACCGCTGTTTCAATTTCGACACCGCTGCGCACCGCCCGGTTGATAAAATCAATTAAAATCAGTGCGTCGTTGACCACAATTCCCGAAAGGGCCACGATACCAAAAATACTGATGATGGTAAATTCCATTCCCATGACCAGGTGGCCGAAAACCGCCCCGATCAGGCCGAAGGGAATCGCCATCATGATAATCACCGGCTGGATGTAGGAACGGAACTGGCTGGCCAGCAGGAGAAAAATTCCCATCATCGCCAGAAGATACCCTGATTTAAGACTATCAATGGACTCGCTGGTGCGTTTCGCCTGGCCTTCCAGATCAAAGGAGACGCCCGGATAACGTTCAACCAGTCTGGGCAGAAAATTGGCTTTCAGGTCAGCCACAATCTGGCTGGCGTTGGCAGTGGTTTCATCAATATCCGATATCACGGTCACGGTTCTTTTGCGGTCCACCCGATTGATGGTCGAATATGCCCGGCCGTGCGCGATATCGGCGACCTCTTCGATGGGAATTTCCTGACCCGTGCTGGTCCGAATCCGCATTTCGTCAAACCCGGAAAGGTTGCTGCGCTGCTCGTCCGCATATCGGACCATGACCTTGACATCATCCCGGCCACGCTGGATGCGCAGGGCCTCTTCACCGTAAAAGGCCTGTCGAATTTGTCTGGCAAGCCCCCGCATGGTCACCCCGATGGAGCGCGCACCTTCTTTGACACGCAGCTTTTTCTCCTGCTTGCCGGGTCTAAAATTGTCGGAAATGTCATAGGTTCCGGGGTAGGTCTCGATCTCGTTTTTGAGTTCATCGGCCGCCAGGCTGAGCTGATCAAAATCGTCTCCGTTCAGTTGAATTTCAATTGCATTTCCGGCCGGCCTTCGCCGGAGGTGACCAATTCCACCCAGACCTCCCCGACATGGCTGCCGATTTGCGGCGGTTTCCAATCACGGCGTGGAATCAGTCCCACCAATGCAAAGGTGTTTTGAATTAGGTCTCCATTTTCCTCTGTAAAATCAGAAAATGCGGTATTCAGTTCAAAGGCTTTTGTTTCAAGATGCTGAACGGCTGTTTCGGTTAAGGTCGCCGGGGTGCCCAGCGGGTAGTTGATTTCGGCGATGAGCCAATCACTTTCACCTTTGGGAAAAAATACGAAGGGCACATATCCGCCGGCCACGATACCGAGACTGATGATCAAAACACCGATGCCGATAGATAATGTAAAATATCGATTCTTGACCACATAATTTATGGCCGGTGCATAAAGCCGCTTAATGGTGGCTTGCAGCAGGTCCTCGATGCGCTTTCGCAACCGCTCATGCCACGAATCCAACTTCGCTTTTCGTTTTTCGGATTGTTTCAAGGCGTGGTTCAGATGGGCGGGCAGAATGATCAGGGCTTCGCCCAGGGAAACGATTAAAATGATGATAACGGCCATGGGCATAACAGCGATGAATTTGCCCATGATGCCCGCAATGAACATCAACGGCATAAAAGCAACCACCGTGGTTGAAACAGCCATAACGACCGGTCCGCCGACCTCCTTTAGGCCATCGATCACTGCCGCTGAAGGTGATTTGCCCCGATGATAGTGGGTATAGATGTTCTCACCCACAATAATGGCATCGTCCACCAGGATACCCAGGGTCATAATGAACGCAAACAGCGAGATCATATTGACGGTTTGACCAAAGGCGTTGAGCACCAGAAATGCCCCCATGAATGAAATGGGTATTCCGATGGCCACCCAGAAGGCCAACCGGAAATTCAAAAACAGCGCCAACGCAATAAACACCAGTGTAATTCCCTGAAACCCGTTGCGCAGCATTAAATCGATGCGATCGCGCACCAGGACTGACAGGTCGCCCCAGAGGGCCAGATCGATATCTTTGTTCATCTTATCGTTATGGGCTGCCACGTAATTTCGCGCGATGTTGGCGATTTCAATGATATCCTGCTCGCTGGTGCGGCTGATCCGCACAACCGCCGCCGGCTTGCCGTTAAAACGGGCCTTGATGTCGACATCGGTAAAACCATCAATCACGCTGGCAACCTGCCCGAGCCGCACCACGGTTCCATCCGCTAAAGTAATCAATGGAATGGCTTCAAATTCCTTGCCGGTATAAAGCTGGCCTTTGGATCTGACCAGAATCTCCCCCTGCGCGGTCTTGATCTTTCCTCCCGGCAGGTCGATACTGCCTGTTTGAACGGCGTTGACCACCTGGTCAAAGGAAAGTCCGTAGCGGCGCAGATTGTCTTCGGATACTTCAACCGCGATTTCATAATCCCGCACGCCGACAAGTTCGATTTGGGTAATTACTTCGGGCTGCCTGAATTTTATTGCGGAAAAAAAACCTTGCTCGGTTTCGGATTCCATTTCCATCTGAGCAACAATACGCGGATCCAGCAAATCGGCGCGGATTTTTTCAGCCGCCTGTCGCAGATCTCTTTCAGCAACATCCCCATAAGCGGCAATGTAAATGGTCGGATCCCGCTTAATGATTTCAAGGACGAGCGGCTCTTCGGCTTCCTCGGGAAATGTATCGATGCGATCGACTTCCGCTTTAATCTCATCCAATACTTTTGGGACATCCGTACCGGATTCAAGCTCCACCACGACTTCGCCATTGCCTTCGCGAGCGGTGGATATCATGCGGTCGATGCCTTCGATGCCCTCAA
>WOR8_10002698_pt1 | contig 17396 bp, 12 predicted proteins | sample DeeMarSeWOR38_10_FD_19890 | JGI IMG/M metagenome (IMG submission 19890)
GGTATATTGAGAACTCCCTGACCACTCTGGGTCAGAAGGACCCTGTGTCCGAGTACAACACGATGCTGTGGAACAACGGCACCGATGCTGGTAAAGAAGCAGCACGTAAGCAGAAGCGTAAACTGACTTATATTGCTAACATCTATGTGGTCAAGGATCCTGCCAACCCCGAGAACGAAGGTAAGGTGTTCCTGTACAAGTTCGGTAAGAAGATTTTTGACAAACTCACTGCTGCCATGCAACCTGAGTTTGAGGATGAGGAAGCAATCGATCCATTTGACTTCTGGGGTGGTGCTAACTTCAAACTGAAGGCAAAGAACGTTGCTGGTTATCGCAACTACGACTCTTCTGAGTTTGCCCGTTCTGATGCTCTCCTGGATGATGATGACGCTATGGAAGCAATCTGGAAGAAGGAGTACTCCCTGGCAGAACTCGTTGCTCCTGACCAGTTTAAGGACTATGATGTTCTGAAGAAGCGTCTTGACTATGTTCTGGGTGTCCGTGGTGTGCCCAAGATGCAGGACCAGGAAACCGTAGAGATGGAAGAGTCCTGGGATCGTGAGCGTCGTGGTGAGTCTGCACCCGAGGTTCCCCAGTCTATGAAGGATGAACTGAGCAGTCTTTCTTCGAGTTCTTCTGATGATGAGGATGATGATGCTCTATCTTACTTCGCCCGCCTTGCCGAAGAATGACTTTCATTTCTAAATATTGAAGGCATACAGGGAGTTTTATACTCCCTGTTCCCAAAATAATATTTGGACTAGAATGTCATGAGCAACAACGACTCTTCAAACTCTCAAGGATCTGCATCCACCCCGATACTTAGTAGAGAGAGTATAATATCACTTCTTGGTTCTTTTCAAAGGAGATTGAGGGACTTAGAAAAAATACAGAAGTCAAAGCAATCATCTAATACGCTGATAGCGACTATTATAACAGCACAAGTTGTGGGGTTTGCAATTTTAAGTACTGTGGTCTATCAGAATCAAAGAAAGATTTCTAATTTAAAGACCGAACAAAGTATTCCAGAGATTTTTGTTCAGAACAACTGACTATTTTCTACCTTAGCAAGTTTACTATTGATAAATTCTGTACTCTTGCTATATGCCATCAATACTCTCATATCATTGATGAATTGTTGGAGATAGTCTGGTCTTAAAATAGAAATTGATCTTTTATCTTCATTTATTCTATTTTCATATTCGTAATTACTAACACCAACTACAGGACTGACAGGATTTACAGTATCGGTCCAAACTTCATCTTCAAATCCCCTGATGATTCTATATTGTGTAGAATGTACTCCATCGGGGGAATTTATTGTAAATCCTTCATCTACAATTTTACCAGCAGGAAGCACTAATCTACCATTTTGGTCTCTGACCTCCACAGTTTCCCAATGATGAACATCATTTACATTCTCAACACCATATTTTTCTTCAACATATTCTATTAAGTCATAATTTGATAATGGCCATTGTGCCTGAACATTTACAATATCTGCTGTCAATAAAACTACCCAATCATAAGTAGCGGACCCATAATACTCTTCTGCTATCATATCTGGTCTAGCATACTCAGTTATTTGGATTTTCAAGAAAGTATTACTAATATCTTTAATCCAGTCAAATAATTTTACTCTACGGAATAAATTTTTGACCATAATATATTCTTTCGATGTTCCCTTACTAAGTAAGGGTGAAAGGTATTCTAAGTCTGGTAGTTCTCTGAAATAAGTCATTTTAGTAACCTAATCCTTTTTCGCCAAGTCCTTCTTCATACTCTTCCGCATAAACTGGGAACAGTTCTTTAAATGTAAGATTCATTGTTGTATGAACAGGTTGACCCTTTTCATACGTCATATAAGTTCCTGATCCAGTATAATTTAGCGACATATCAGTCAAAGCACACAATTTAAAGCAATTCAGATATTCATGTTGTTGTGTTCCTTTCATGAAAGTTAACTGAAACACATCTGGAGATTTGATAAAGAGGTTTTCTTGACCAGATTTTTTAGCAGACATGTGCTTTTTAAAAACTCTAATTATTTTTTTAACCTCTTCTGCCTCTTCTTGACTTCTTGGAGCAAAATTGAAAGGGAATGAAAAAGTTCTCAAAGAAACTCCTTGGAAGAGAAGTTCCAAATTAGTTTGCAGTATTTGTCCTGTTGACCTTGTAACAACAGATTGAGGACTTATATTACCACCAACTCCACCAGAAGCCATTCCTGTTACATATGAAAGTAATGCAGATCGTGCAGAGTCATCCTTAGTAAGATCTCGCACCGCATTTTCAAGAGCTTTATAAGTATTTTCAATTTCACCTGAGATTACACCTTCTCCCAAACCATATGCGGCTGCTCCAAGAGGACCAATTCGATCATCACCCCAACCTAAAGAATTACTATCTTGTAAATTTTGTGGCATAGGCAAATATATTGTCGCCTTTAAACTTTGTTTACTTTTAGATTGTGATGGCGGATTTAATAATTTTTGAGCTGATTGGTTTGATGAATTAAATCCCCCATATTCCAATTCTTTAATTTGTATTCTAAGATAATCCCTACCATTTTGTTTTTCATCTTCGGTGTAGGGTTTATATGGGTATCTGAATATACTTGAACCACTTTTCTTCGCACCAGAGGATATTGCATTACCAGCAGAGGACTTAGTAGTAGCTTTTACCGAAGAACTAGACTGACCACTGGATGCTAATACTTCAGTTTTTGCATGAAGATCTGTGTGTGACATTACACGTTTTTTAACTATTTAGTTTGAAATTTTGAAAAGGTATCTGTTGTAAGTCTTTTACTTCAGAAGAATATATTTCATACATGTTTCCAGAGATTTCATTCCAGGTGTATTGTCTAGTTTCACCCCAATGAAAGTTTAGACCACGGAATCCCCAGGAAAAAATATCTGTTACTGCTACAAATGGATTTTGGTCGTATCTTATATTAGAAGTTTTAGGTTTGTATATAAAAACATATACTTTACCTGGTTCTGGTACTGGAGTATAGGTATCTTTTACTGCTTCCAGTATTGCTACCATAAAATCATCTGGATTCTTCAATCCAATCATATCATCACTGATTTCACGAATCCTATTACGATTACTATCTGTATCTGTAGGTCTTTTTCTTTGTTTTAGTGTTTTTCTTGGCATTATCTAATACCGAGTTCTTTTTCTGTTAGAACTTTAAACTCCCACATACGATCCTTACAAAACTCTCTTGCTGCTTCCCATTTTGCCTGATTCTTGGCATACTCGTATGCTTCGAATAGATATCCTTTTGTTTGTCTTTGTGGTTTTGGTGGGGGAGTAGTTTGTTTTAATGGTTTTACTTCTATAAGAGACTTTACTATCTTTCCAGATTTGTTTTTGTATTTGATATAGAAATCTGGAAAATATCTATGAATTCTGTTATCAATGGGTGAACGGTATGGTAAGGCAATCTCTTCACTTCCCCATTCAAGAATATTCTCATTCAAATCACAATACACCATAAATTTACGCTCCCAGAGAGAGCGATAGATTATATTTCTAACATCACCTTTATATTTTTTTGGATAAGAAGGTTGAAATTTTCCTCTATATGCCATCTAAATAACTACACACAGTCTATAATAATAGGTATTTAGAGTGCCAGCACCTAGTCCGAAAAAGATATCAGATTTTAAACCAATTCTGACAACTTTGGCACAAACGTCTCATTTTGAGGTTAAATTTAGTGGTTTAAAACCAAAATTAATGGGACATCTTTCCGCAAGGGGAGTGTTCTCATCATTTGTAAGTTCTGATATTACTTTATTGTGCCACTCTGCATCGCTTCCAGGAAGTTCATATGCAACTGTAGATATTGTGGGTGATTATATGGGTGTGGCAGAATCAATGCCACATACTAGGACATTTACACCTATTGATTTATCATTTTATGTTGATAGGAGTTATAAGGCGATTAAGTTTTTTGAGCATTGGATGGAATTCATGCATGATGCATCGAGTGCTAGTAGACTATCAGATTATACACACTTCAGAATGCAATATCCTGAAGAGTATAAATGCAATTCAATGAAGATTGTAAAATTTGATAGAGATTATAATAGATACATTGAGTATAACTTTAAAGGTCTTTATCCAAAAACAATAAACGCAATGCCAGTAAGTTATGATTCTTCCGAGATTCTGAAGGTCGGTGTTTCGTTCAATTATGAAAGATATGTATGTGGATCTGTGGATAGCAAATCAATTAATAATGGTACTTCAAACAATCTTCAATCTGTACTTGGAAGTGTAGGAAAGGTTCTTTCAGGTAAAGGATCTCTTTCTGCTTCTACACAAAAAACGGGTACAGATAAGAGTTCTCCCGTAATTGGGTTTACTGGTACAAATGAGCCACTGATTCTTAATAGTGGAGTCTATAATAATAATCTTACTGGTTATGGGGGTACAAAACTATCAACAAATCCATTATCAAGTATATCAGGTAGTAGTATATCAGGTAGTAGTATATCGGGTAGTGGATCAAATATCATCAATAAATAATTTTATCTGAAAATATTATAGGTTATTATGCCATTACCAAAAATATCTACACCAACATATGAGTTGGAATTACCTTCAACTGGGAAAAAAATTAAGTATCGTCCTTTTCTAGTTAAAGAAGAAAAAGTTCTCATCATTGCGATGGAAAGTGAAGATAATAAACAAATCACCAATGCAATCAAAGATGTTCTAAGTTCTTGCATTTTGACACGTGGAGTAAAAGTAGATGAATTATCTACATTTGATATTGAATATTTGTTCTTGAATGTTAGAGGTAAATCTGTTGGTGAAGAAGTTGAAGTATTAGTTACTTGTCCAGATGATGGTGTGACACAAGTGCCGATTGTAATTACATTGGATGAAATAAAAGTTCATATAGATGAAAAGCACAACAAAGATATCAAACTTGATGATACTCACATCTTGAGAATGAAGTATCCATCAATGAGTGAGTTTATCAAAAATAACTTTACTGCCGATGATGAGATTGGTGTTGCACAAACATTTGAATTAATTGCATCATGCATCGAGCAAATTTATAGTGATGATGAATCTTGGTCTGCAAAAGATTGTTCAAGGAAAGAATTGAATGAGTTTGTAGAATCTTTGAATTCAAAGCAGTTTAAGGAAATTGAAAAGTTCTTCGAGACAATGCCAAAACTTTCACATACAATGAAAGTTAAAAATCCTAATACTGGTGTTGAGAGTGATGTAGTTCTGGAAGGATTGGCATCTTTTTTCGCGTAAGTATGGCTCATACTGACCTTGAGTCATACTTCAAAATTAATTTTGCTTTGATGCAACACCATAAATATAGCTTGACAGAGCTAGAAAATATGATACCTTGGGAGAAAGAAATTTATCTAACTTTCCTCCAACAGTATATTGAAGAAGAAAACCTAAAGAATCAATTCAATGGCTGAGTTATCATCGCCCATATCAGGAGGAATAAGAGTAGCAAGGTCGAGGGTTTCGTCATCTGTTTTCACGGGCAAATTTGTTCCACAGAAACAGGAAACCACACAACCAGATCCTATTACTACAGGATTGATACGTGCAAATTCTCTTCAGTTAGAGCGAGTATCTCAAAGTTTGAATGGTATCAATTCGCAGATGACTGCTATTGATACAACATTAAGAGCGGTACTTCAAAATTTGGAAGTAAACCAAGCATTAGAAAAGCAAAAAGTATTACAAGAACAGAATCAACAAAGATTATTAGCTCAACAAAAAATTCTTGAAGGAAAAGAAAGTTTAATTGAGAGGAAGATACAGTCTGCATTATCGAAACCAATTGTGGCAATTGCACCGAAAGTGCAATTTACTTTGCAGAGTGTAATGACTTATCTTACCACTCTGTTTGCTGGTTGGTTGTTGAATCAAGGATTCCAAACAATCAAAGCATATTCTGAGGGCAATAAAGAAAAACTTGAGGAAATAAAAAATAATGTTCTTGCTACTCTAGGAATTGTTGGTGGAATATTCCTAGCAATTAATGTTGGAGTAAATGCATTAATTATCACATTATCGAGAGTAGGTGTTAAGTTACTTGGTGCAGTTGGTACAGGATTATTTTTAAAATTACCACAATTAATTTTCAATGGCATAAGAAAAGGTTTTGGCGCGGTTAACACTGGAGGTGGTAAAGCTCCTACTACGACTACTACAACTACTAGAACTGATGGCAAAACTTCGTCTACAGCAGGTTCTTTAAGTCAAACACCACCAAAACCGACACTTGCTGGTAGACTGAAAAGATTATTGCCAGGTTTTAAAACTAATATTGCTTTTGGAACAGGTGCTGAATTACTATCAGGTGAAAGTCCAGACAGGGCAATTGCTGGTGGTTTGACTGGAGGTGCTTTCAGTACTATTGCTGGTGCAGCAGGTAAAGCACTATTTGGTAAGTATGGAAGTTTACTATCATTACCAGCATATTTTTATGGTTCAGATCTTGGAAAATCTGGTCTTGAAAGTATGAAGTCTATGTTTAGTGGTGAAGAGAAGGTAGAGAATAAAGCAGAAATAAAACCCGCAGAAGCAGAAGATACTCAATCTAAACTTGAGGAGAATAAAACTGAGACTGAAGAAAAGAAGGTAGAGAATAAAGCAGAAATAAAACCCGCAGAAGCAAAAGATACTCAATCTAAACTTGAGGAGAATAAAACTGAGACTGAAGAAAAGAAGGTCGAAGAAGAAAAGAAAGTTTCTTCTAACACACAGGCAATGACACCATTGATAGATACAAAACCATTTTTTGGAGCAGATGGAGTATTTGCTACATCTAATTTTGGAGATATTGCTTTTAATGTATCTGATTCAGATTTGACACCAAAAGAACCTGAAGAAACTAAAACTACTCAGGCACAGATAGCACCAGTGAAGACATCTGCAGATAGAAGTATGGTCTCACAGTCCCTTAGTAATTTGCAAGAACCAGCACCGAACATAATTACTGCACCAATTCGTGAAATGCAAAAGAAAGAACTAGCACAAGCGCCCCCATCAAGATCTGTCAGTTCAGATTCTGCAGTTTTCGTTCCAACATTCGATACTTCCGATAAAGGAAACATTTATCTTCCAAGCACAATCGCCATGTATGGTGTTATCGACATGGTAGGATAGTATGGCAAATCAATCACTACTTAGGTCTTCAATTAGTATAAAGAAAATTCAGAAGTCTGCAAACACGCTGACAAAAAACATGGCAGCAACTAGAACTGTTGCCGTAAAAATTAATAAAAGTATAGTAAAAAGCACTGCATTTAGAAGAAAAGCATTATCTGAGGATCAAAAAATATTCAAAAAGAGAAGAGATGCTGCACAATTGAGGCAAAAGGAAGACATTATTGAAGCAAGTTCTGGACTTGGTGGAGCAGTTAAAAGAACTGGAAAAGTTATTGCCTCTAGTACAAAAGGATTTTTTGGGCGAATTTTAGACTATTTTGGAACTCTTCTTGTTGGATGGTTAATTAATAATCTACCGAAAATTCTTAAAATGGCACAAACTCTGATAGAGAGAGTGCAGAATCTATTCAAAGTTCTTTCAAATTTTAGAGATGGTCTTATTAATACTCTCAAAGGATTTGGAGATTTGCTTAGAGGTATGATTGTTAATATTACAAAGTTTGATTTTACAGATCAGAGTGGTAGAGTTCAAAGGGCGATGGATGATATTGAGAGAGGTACAAGTGATATGGAATCCAGTCTTGACCAGATGCTTAGAATATTCAAAGACCCAATGAGTTATTTCTTTGGTGATGATGTAAATTCGGATGAATTTGATGATACATCTGGATTTGATGATACATCTGGATATGGAACTCCTGAGCAGCAAGCACTGTTGAAGACAATTAGATTTGCTGAAGGAACTGCTGGACCACAGGGATATAGTACTTTTTTTGGTGGTTCACAATATGGTGGAGATTTAACGAATCTTACTGTTGCTGAAGTTGAGGAGTTAGTAACTAAATTTTTGGCAGAGGGTCGAGGTAAATTCACTGATAGTACTGGAAAGGAGGACCAATCTGCTGCAGTTGGTGCATATCAGTTTATTGATATTACTGGACTTGCAAAATCTGTTGGAATGAGTACAAATACAAAATTTGATGAGGCATTCCAAGATGAACTTGCATTAAGATTAGCCGCAAAAAATGGAGTAAGTCCTGAGATTCTTAAAAAAGAAGGACTTAGTGATAATGTAATCAAAAGACTTTCTCCAAGATGGGCATCATTCCCAGGAAATAATTACAATCAACCAACTAAACGCAAAGCAGATCTGAAAAATGTTTTTCAAAAAAATCTTTCTACCACAAGAAAAGCAACAATATCTCCAATAAAACCTGGAAAGAGAACTATTGTAAGAGATGAAATTAATGTCGCTGGACCATCTGGTGGAACACCAAGAGTTGGATTGACCCCAGGTCAAGGATTTGGTGCATCAAGGGATGGTGGTAAAAGACTACATGAGGGAATTGATATTGGAACTAGTAAGCAAACTGGATACTATGTCGGTGCTAGAATAGATGGTAGAGTTAGTTTTGCAGGAACTAGTGGTGGATATGGAAAATTAGTCATTATCAAAGATTCTGGTGGAACTCAGTATTGGTTTGCCCATCTGGCAAAGATTTACGTCCGTAGTGGAGAAGAGTATCGTTTTGGAACTACAATTGGTGAAATAGGTAATACTGGTGGAAATTATGACATTCATTTACATTATGAAGTTAGACCAGGCGGAAAAGCAATTGACCCAAAACCATATTTGAACTTACTTTCGATAGGAAAAACACTAATAGAATCAGATATATCTAAAGATGGTCAAGTAGTCAGTAAGGCACAAGTTTCCAGTATTACAGCAGAAACTAATAAAGTAGCATCAAATATTACTACAGAGAGAAAAGGAAAAACGACAATAGTTCTTGCTGGTGGCGGCGGACAACAATCAGAAACACCAAAACAAGAACCGATGATTGCTTCTGCAGATCCTCCACGACCTACAATAAATACTAAAAACAATGTTATGGCAGAATTGAATAGAACCAATTTACTTGTAGAACTGGCATACACATAATGGCAGCAATAGATGCATCACAATATGCAGAAATAATTATCGAGTCTAATGATAAAAAGAAAGCAATTGATATAAGACTTGGTGTTGTTTCTATAGATTACTATGAGGATATATTTTCACCTACCATTACTGCAAAAATGGTAGTTGTTAATACTGGAAACACGGTAGAAGGTGAGGATGGATCATTACAATCTCTTTATAATGGTCTACCTCTGAGAGGTGCTGAAAGAGTATCATTAAAGATTGAAGGAAATACCGAAAGTAATCCAGGAATAGATTTTGCTACTCTCGCAGACAGATATCTTTATGTTTCTGGAATCTCAAATGTAGTTAGTGAAGGTGAGAAAGAAGTATTCACATTGAATCTTGTTTCTAGAGAAGCGATTACTAATGAAACAACTAGAGTTGCTAGAAAGTATCCATCATCCTCTCCTATCAGTACATCTGTGGAGGATATACTGACAAAGAAAATACAAACATCGAGAGAATTAAATATTGACAAAACTCAAAATAAGTATGGTTTCATCGGTAATCTGAGAAAACCATTCACAGTCTTGACTTGGTTAGCATCAAAATCTGTTCCTGATATTTCACAAGAAGATTCTACTGCAGGATTTGTATTTTATCAAACAAAGGATAGTTATGATTTTAGGTCAATTGATTCATTGATGACTAAAGATCCGAAGGCGACGTATATTTACAAAACAGGTGCTTCAGATTCTCCAAGTGATCAAGATTTTAATATTCTCTCTTATGTAACCAATAAGAATCAAAATTTACTTGAAAACTTGAGAATGGGTACTTATTCATCTCAGAGAATATTTTTAAATCCTCTTACATTTGGTCTAACACCACAAGACAAATCAGTATTCAGTTCTCAAAATTATTCTGGTAAAGTTAAAAATTTAGGCAAGAATATTGAATTACCACCAATATCTGAGGGTAGTGATGTATCGCTTGCAGATGTCCCTACACGCATCATGACACAAATATTGGATGTTGGAACATTAGACAAAGGAGTATCAAAAGATGATACTAATTCTGATCCAGAGAAGTATCAGTCTCAGACTGTAATGAGATATAATTCACTGTTTACTCAGACTCTCACTATGACTGTTCCTTCAAATACAAATTTGAAGGCTGGTGATATCATAGAATGTAAATTCCCAAAGACTACAGTATCAACTGATAAAAGAGAGTTTGATGAAGAACAAAGCGGTCTATATATGATAAAAGAATTGTGCCACCATTTTGATACCAACGGTTCTTATACGTCTATGAAGTTGGTTAGAGACACATTCGGAAAATCCACTACAATCTAAAATGTTAAACGATTCTTTAATAAAAAGTAATTTTATAGGTAGAGATGGTTTTAGATGGTGGGTAGGTCAGATACCACCAGAAAAAGACATGGGTGGACAGTTGAATGGTAGTGGATGGGGAAATAGATATAAGGTTCGTATTATGGGATATCATCCATTCACGGATGAACTACCCAATCAAGATTTGCCATGGGCAATAGTTATGCTACCAACAACATCTGGTTCAGGTGCTGGAGGAAAAGCGGAGAGTGTTAAAATAAGTCAGGGTGATATTGTATTTGGATTCTTTTTAGATGGAGATAACGCACAAATTCCTGTAATTAATGGAATATTGGGTAGAACGGGAGAAGTTTCTTCTGCAAAATATACTTCACCTTTCGTTCCATTTACTGGTTATAATGATAAAGCAGTCGCCACCGATGCATATATTGTAAAGAATGAATCTAATGAGGGTGGAAGTTCTGAATCTCAAAAAGCACCAAGAGATGTTTCAAGAAATCAGGCGCAGAATATAGGATCAAATGAAAGACCTGCATCTTCTGCTAATGGATTAATAGTAAATATTGCATCTAAGAAACCAGACAGTTCATTAAAGAAAATAGAAACAGACCTAAAGAATCTTGTTCATAAAATTAAAGAAGTAACAACTGCTATAAATGTTGGCATTTCATCAGTAACACAAGCAATAGATGGTGTTCAGAAAAAAATTGACAAATTTATTAGTGAAACAACTGAATCGATAAAAAAACATGCATCAAAATTAGTCGCCAATATGACTAAGGGGCTTTTTAAAAAATTGTCTCCTGTTATAAAGAGTGGTTTAAAAACTCTTTATAAAATAGTGTATAATACTGTCCTTGCTGCAACTGGAAACGAAGTTATTGCACATAAGGCAGGAGTTTTGGCACAAAATGCACTAGTCGTTCCAATCACAGCGATTAAAAATGCACTTCCATGTATTGTCAATAAAGTTATTGATACACTTGGAAGTGGTATTGCAAATATTGTAAGTGGTATTGCAAATAATGTTAAGAATATGGTAAGTTGTATTGTTAATCAAGCTATTGGTGGAATAGCAAATATGATTATAGGAGGTATTACTAAATTCTTAGGTCCTTTGATGGGAGCGATAGATAAAATTTTATTTGGATTTAATTTTATAAGTTTCTTAAGATCAAATTTTGAAGGTCTTCTCGGAATTATTGGTGCCCTATCTTGTGCAGAAAAAGAATCTGAGGATAATGGCGCAGAAAAATATGAAATAGGAAAAGGTCCTGTAGAGACTGCAGCAGCAGGTATTCAATCAATTTTAGAAGTTGCAAATACTGCAAATAATGCTGTTCAAACACTTGTAGATGCTGGGCAAGAAGTCAGTCAACTTACACAATCTCTTGGTGTATGGGATTTTAATAATCCAAGTGTTTCTGTTCCAGGATTTAAGAGTGCATTAGGAAGTTGCTATACTGGACCACCATTGAATTGTATAACTGGAGTTAAAATATTTGGTGGTGGTGGAGTTGGTGGTGCAGCAAAAGCAATCTTTGGAAGTATTATAGGTGAAGAAGGTACAAAGACTGCAAGCATCATTGGTATAGATTTAACTAATCCAGGGTCTGGTTATATAAAGAATCCGATGGTTGAAATAACTGATAATTGTAATCAAGGATATGGTGCAATAGCAAAAGCAAGTATAAATCCAACCACTGGAGAAATCGACGATATTTACATTATATCTGAGGGTGAAAAATATCCAGTAGATCCATCTATTGATGAAAATTATATTATCGATGAAGTTGTTCCGATAGAACCAGGTGTTGGATATAAACCTGATGATACTATTGTAGTATTTGTTGATAATGATAATCCAGAAGAAGAAGGTGATGAATATGTGTATTCAATTGTTGTCGATGATAATGGATCTATAGTCAAAGTACTACCAATAAATAATGATAATAGAATAGTAAAGGACTTGCCATCATTTATTATTCAAACAGAAACTGGTTATGGTGCAGTATTAAAAGCAAGACTGAAATTGAAACCAGAAGGGACACAGACACAGAAAGGTCAATTAAAACAAGTCATCGATTGTATTAGCTAATGACAAGAGACATAGATTGGAATAAAAGACAATTTTACAATCTTGGACCACAAGTCCATGTAGATTATACTAATCCGTCTATGGGTAATGATGGTGAAACCATATATGGGATGTATATGGTTTCTAAAAATGGTGATAATGCAAATATTGGAATGTCAGATGCGGGCAGATTTAAAATACACTCCGATCAATCGGTTGAAATAGTCGGCGGTGCAAAAAATGAAACTAATTCTCCTAGCGTAATTATAACAACTCCAGGTGGAGATATTGTTATCACTGCAATGGAAAATGGTGATGTTAAAATTTCTGGTAAAAATATTGTTTTTGAAGCTTCTGGAGATGTATCAATTCAGGCAAACAATATCTTTACAAAAGCAAATAATAAATGCCAAATGGAAGCTATGATTTGTAATACCAAAGCTTTGGATGGAAATGCAGTTCCAGAAAAAGAAACTTGGATATCTCAAACTTTAGATGACCCCGAAATTTACATATCCAAAGATATTATAAAAGGTCTTACAGGAATCTTCGCATAAAATATTCCAATGGCAAATCAACCTGTCCCACCAGCAAACCAACAAACCATATACGAAGCAGACCATTGGTTTAATAATAATGTAAGGGTATATGGGCAACTTTGGAACGCAAATGCTTCCTTAGGTGATGTTTCTATTGAAAACCTGGTTGTAAATGCATCAGTTTCATTTGGAAACTTAGAGCAACTTATTGTCGCTGGAACGTCTACATTTGAGGGTGTTGCCAACTTTAATGCACCAGTCTTTTTTAATGATGAAGTCTCTTTTGGTGGAGTTTCAGAATTAGAAGTAACTGGAGATGCTATTTTCCAGGGAACTGCAACATTTAATGATCCAGTAATTTTTAATGATGAGGTAACTTTTAATTTTCCACTAGACTTAGACTACCTAACAGTTAATAGAAGACTTAATGTTGGTCCAGATATTGTTCTTGTTGGGGATGATGTTGGTGGTTATAATCCTTTTGATGGTAGAGTTGGTATAGGTAGTTTATTTCCAGAGCAGAGACTTGATGTCGCTGGAAGTATAAAAATCGATGCGGATATCTATGATTCTTCAAATAGTCCAGGAACTCCAGGATTTTTCCTCTCGAAAGATGCTAGTGGCATTCGCTGGTTATCAGTTGCTCCTGGTGAAGGACTAGGTGTTCCTATTCAAAACGAAGGAATTTTTGTTGGTGTAGGACAATCTTTCAGTATATTTAACTTTATTGGAACACAGAGTGGGGGAGACGTTGTTGAGGCGACACCTAATCTAGGTAACCCACAAATTATTGATATTAATGTAATATCTTTCTGGGTGAATAATGGTAGTGGTGGATTATCAACGACTGGAAAAGTTGCCATTGGTTCAAATAATATATCTTCATATCAACTGGATGTATCTGGTAGTACTAGAATTACTAGTTCTTTACTGGTTAATGGTCCCACTACCATTAACAACAATCTTGGTGTTGGTAATTCAATAACAGTAGATAATGGTCTTTATGTCACTAATTTTACCCAATCCACTTCTACAGAGAGTGGTTCTGCAGTATTTAATGGTGGAGTAGGTATTGGTAGAAGTGTTTATATTGGTGGAGGTATAAAGGCACAAGATTATTTGGATGTTACTGGAATAGTTTATATAAGAAATAGTACACAATCAACAACAGAAGACAATGGAGCTCTGGTTGTTGATGGTGGTGTTGGTATTGATAAAAATTTATTAGTTGGTGGAGATATTGTAACAGCTGGAACACTTACTGTTGCTCAGTTAGCAACTTTTACTAGCAATGTTCGGGTAGATAGTACTACTAATTCCACATCAATTGCTACTGGATCTGTCCAAATTGATGGTGGTGTTGGTATTGTAAAGGATGTATATATTGGCGGAATACTTAACGTTGCTGATGATGTTGTATTCCAGAAAAAATTAACAGTTAGTGGTGATCTTATAACAAATGAAGATCTTTCAGTAGGAGGTACGTCTTCATTCGGTGATAATGCAAGCTTCTTTGGAGGAACCAATACGTTTACCAACAACGTAAATATTGGTGGCAGTCTTGATGTTGACGATAATCTAAATGTTGATGCATCTACAACATTAGATCAAGTCTCAGTAGGTGGAACATTTACAGTAGAGACTACTAGTCCTGGGGCATTTTTCAACACTAAAGTAGATATTGATGACAATCTGACAGTATCAGGGATTGCAACATTTAGTAAAACCTTAGAAGTAACTGGAGATTCTTTCTTCAAAGGCAACAGAAATGAGTTTGAAGGTGATATTAATGTAACTGGTATTGCTACAGTTTCAACTCTTGATACTACAGTCCTAGACTCAGACTTTTCCAATATAGGAATCGCTACTGCAACTTCTATTGAGGCTGGAATTGGTACAATTACAAATGATTTTTATGTTGGAAATGACTTATATGTTGGCAACAATTTAGAAGTAGTAGGATCATCAGAATTTATAGGTAATGCGATATTCAGAGGTGGTACAATTGGTATTGGTGATTCAGTTACCGACGATATTAGTGTTGCTGGTGAATTTGTATCAGATTTAGTACCAAATACTGATGATGATTATAATCTTGGTACAGAGGGGAAGCAATGGAAAAATTTATATTTAAATGGTCTTGCAGATTTAGATGACGTAAAGATTGAGGAATCTTTAATTGACAGTAATGATAATGTAGGATATGCAAATACACAATATAAAGTTCCAAGATCAGTATTAGGTTCTGTTGCAGTTAATGACGAAGGAGAAGTAATCACCGACAGATTCTTCGATGCTGCCAATCAAATTCGTTTGAATTTGGACTTTATTGCAGAAGAAGCGGTAGGATATATTATTAGTACAGATTATAAAGGTGGTCCTACATTCACAATGCAGGATAATGATTATACATCATGTAAAGATGACATCAAAGATATTCTAAAATCTATTACAATAGATCTTACAAAAGGTGGAAATAAGAAAACAGTAGGTGCTGCATTATCATATTATAGTGGAAATACTCTACTTCATATTACTGGAACAGATTTAAATGGATATAGCATCAAGGATGCTACGATTGCAGCAATTGGAGCAGCATCAACACTTGCACAATATGTAATTAACAACGCAAATCCACCAAAATTATATCAACCAAGACCTACAAATCCATTAAATGGTGATGCGGCAAGACTTATTGAAAATAATTTAGATTTTATTGCTGCGGAAGCAGTCGATAGAACTATTGATGAATACCCATCTTTAGTTATTCCTCAAGGTAATGCGAAATGTATTGATGACATTAAAAAAACATTACAAGCAGTCATTTATAATTTGAAGGCAGGAGGAAATGATAAAGTATTTGATGCAGGAAAACTTTATCTAAACAATTCGGCAATTCTGTCTGGAGAAGTTGAAGAATCAATCTATGCTTTCGAAAGAGCAAGAGATGTTGCAAATAAAGTTATTCGTAATGCAACAGTAACAAAAATATCTGGCACTCTCAATACATATACTCAATTCGTTGATAATACTATTCTTGGAGATTTTTCTGGTGTAGCAGGAGATTACCAAGACGCTCCAGAATATAGAGACTATGATTCATATAATCTTATCGTTGCAAACAAAAGAGAAATTCAAGATAGAGCACTTGCTGGAATTGCAAAGTCATTCCCAGACTTCTTCTTCCCTGGTGATGATGAAACAAATGGAAGATCCAGATATTATGATGCATATCGTTTAATTACAAATAATAGACAACCAATTATCGATGAGGCATATGCAGATTTAATTGCACTATATCCAAATTATGATGGCAATAATGGAAATACTTTTGGCAATAAGTGTAAAAGAGATATAGGATATCTTGTTGATTACGTTGCAACGGACGTATTCACTGGTGGAAATATCTACGCTCAAGGATTTGCTGCTCAATATCTGGGTGGTGCAGTGACAGGAGAAGAAGTTGAGACTATCTATGCCTTTGAAAGGGCTAGAGACTACATGAAAGTTGCCATCAATAATAGTTGGGCAGATGCAGATTATCAAGATCTTACGATTACTGGAGACCCAAATCCTGGCAGTAATCCACCACCATATGGAACCAAAGGCAATTTAAGTAATAATACCAATCCAGTCTCATGTAATGATGTTCAGGATAATATCGATAACCTAGTTGGTATTGTTACAACTGTAATTGGTGCAGGAAATGGAGATAGTTTAGATGATCTATTAGATAACTTTGGAACATTCACTGCTGGTGGTAGTAAGTGCTTCCGTGATATTGGTTTTGTTATTGATGCCGTCGCAGAAGACCTAAGAGACAGGTCAACATGTAATGTTGTTGGCGTTGCAAATTCATACTTTAACAATGGAACCCCAATTGTTGATGCAGTATTTGGTGAAGAGCAGGAGACGATAGAGAGTTTCCATGTAGCAAGAGATTTAATGAAACTTGCTCTCACAAATGGATTACTTGCAAAAGATTTAACAATCATTGCAGACCCACTTACTGGATTTAACACTTCACCAGACTCTTGCGCTTCACAGCAAGCATTTGTAGATAGTTTAGTTGGAATTATCACAACACCAATTGGAACTGGAGATATTACAACTATTCCAAATATTGAGGTTGATTGTAGCGATCAAGTTTGTGCGATTACTCAGTATGTTGGTATTATTACAACTTTAATATCTGGAAGTGGTGGCGAGTTTGAGAGAACGACTGGTATTGTTACTTTCAAACAAATAAAAGATTTAACAATTCAAGATGATGCAGCAGTTGGTGTAAATACCGATCCATTTGGATGTGCAAATGTTGTATCAGCAATTGATACCTATGCAGG
>WOR8_10002699_pt1 | contig 17388 bp, 14 predicted proteins | sample DeeMarSeWOR38_10_FD_19890 | JGI IMG/M metagenome (IMG submission 19890)
CAAAGAGCGCCTGATGGTCTAGGAAAGCTTCTGGCTGCTGGTATAAGCCTTTGGCTCGCTATGGAAGCTTTCATTAATATGGCGGTTTTAGTTGGTTTAGTTCCTTTCGCTGGTAATGCTTTGCCTTTTATCAGCGCTGGTGGTTCAAACTTGACTGTTTCTTTGATTGGCATTGGGATTTTATTGAATATCTCACGACAATCAGAGCGAAATAAAGCAGAACATGAAAGGGTTTTAGATGGAATTGTCAATTTAAGTTGGAGCGGTAGACGAAAAGTCAGAACCCGTCCGATTAGAAATGTAAGGCTTGCGAGTAAAAAGTAATGAGCCGAATATTATGACTTCAATTCTGAGCAAGGATGACTTCATAGGCATATAAAGGATATTTCCAATGATTAGCATTCTGGTTTCATTTTATATATTGATCTTCATCTTTGCTATAATTGGAGCTTTACGTGGATGGGCGAAAGAGCTTCTAGTAAGTTTTAGTGTGATTCTGGCATTGGCATTAATTGCTGTCTTCGAGGAATTACTTCCTATTACCCGAGATTTGATCAGGGAAGGTTCAACACAACAATTCTGGATTAGGACAATCATCGTTATTACTCTAGTAGTCTTTGGAAATCAATCCCCCAAGCTCGCACAATTATCTCGCGCTGCTGCTCGACGGGACCAAATCCAGGACATTATCTTGGGTCTGATATTTGGCGCAATTAATGGATACCTTATTTTTGGGACCTTATGGGCATATATGAACGATGCTGGATACCCATTTACTCCTTATATTACTGCTCCATCCCCGACAGATCCTTTAGGCGAGACAGCGCTTAAAGTCGTGGAGATATTACCTCCAAATTGGTTAGGTGAATCACCATTAATATTTGTTGCAACTGTCATTGCATTTATATTTGTTATCGTTGTATTTATTTAGTAGTAGCTGGAAGTATACGTCTGAATATGTCAATCAAACAATCAACTCATATTCATATGGTCGGAATTGGTGGTACAGGCTTATCTGCAATTGCACTCTACCTAATCGAGAGTGGATATAAGGTCACGGGATCAGATCGCCAATTCTCCAGCTTAGCTCAACGCGTTGAAACTGCTGGCGGGAAAATCTATGTTGGTCATAAAAGTGATCAAATACTTGGTGCAGATCTGGTAATCCGCTCTTCAGCGATTTCCGACGAAAATGTAGAGATTGTCGAAGCTCAATCTGTTGGGATTCCAGTCTACAAACGTTCGGAGTTTCTTGGAAAAATGATGGAGGGATATCAAGCGATCGCAGTGGCTGGGACACATGGTAAAACAACAACCACAGCAATGATAACCTGGATGCTGATCGCAGCAGGTCTTGATCCATCATACATCATTGGTGGAGTCTCAAAAAATCTGGGCAGTAATGCTCATGCAGGTGATGATTCCATTTTTGTGATTGAGGCTGATGAATATGATCATATGTTTTTGGGTTTGCAACCTCAGATAGCAGTGATAACCACAATCGAATATGATCATCCAGATTGTTTTCCAACCCCTGACGATTTTTATCAAGCCTTTATCGATTTTGTTTCCAGATTGTCGTCAAATGGAGTTCTGTTAATTTGTATGGATGAAAGAAATACATTGAGATTCATAGAGGAGGTCAAATATCAGGGAAAGGAAACGATTACTTATGGCTTAAAAACAAATCTAGATGGTAGTAAGCCGGATTTTTGGGGAACTAACCTAGAGGTGCAGGGGAATGGTACTTTTGCTTTCGAGGTTATCCACGAGGAATCAAATCTTGCCAGAATATTTTTGCAGGTGCCGGGAAGACATAACGTACAAAATGCTATAGCAACATTTGCCGTTGGTCATAGGTTAGGTATTTCTGCTGATACGATCGCATCAGCCCTCAGCGATTTTACGGGTGTAGACCGAAGGTTTGAAGTTCGTGGTGAAATCGACGGCGTGATCGTAGTAGACGATTATGCTCACCATCCAACTGAGATACGTGCTACTTTATCTGCTGCACGTGACCGTTATCCTGAACATGAATTGTGGGCTGTGTGGCAACCACATACCTACTCGAGAACAATCGTATATTTTAATGATTTTGTTAATTCCTTTCAAGACGCGGATCATGTGATTGTTACCAAGACGTATGCCGCCAGAGAAGCGATTCATAGTAGTGAGATAGAGGATGATCTTGTAAGAGAGATGAATCATCCAGATGTACGCTTTATCGAAGATCTAAATCAAGTTTCCGTTTTTCTTTCAAAACATCTCCATAAAGATAGTGTAGTGATGATTCTTTCAGCCGGTAATGCATATCAACTTGGATCGAGGTTACTCGAGGATCTATCAACCAACTCGAAGACGCTGGATGAATAAGGATTCCTAACGTATGCCGTGTGCTGGTGTGTTTGACTTGTTGCAGTTGCAAAGATTATTTAGTGATCGTCTAAAAGAGAGAGTTCCGCTCGCACGTTATACAACCGCTCGTGTTGGAGGATCAGCGGATGCGTTCATTTCCGTAAATTCCAAACAAGAATTAAAGGATATTGTTGGATATTTATGGAGTTTAGGGATACCTTATCTGATAATCGGCGGTGGTTCAAATATGTTAATTAGCGATGCCGGCGTACGGGAAGTTGTAATTTATAATCGAGCACGACAGGTGAGGTTCGACGAAGACAATCATACGCCAAAAGTTGAGGCAGAATCAGGGGCAAAAATTGGACTAGTTGCCCGCCAGGCGGCTGCTAGAGGCTTGGCAGGATTAGAGTGGGCGGCTGGGATTCCAGGCACAGTTGGAGGAGCTGTGGTTGGAAATGCCGGTGCACATGGAAGAGATATGGCTGAATCATTATTTGTGGCAGAAATCTTGCATCAGCACAAAGAAGGTGACAACAGTCAGGGTAATTTGCACCCGATGGTTGAAGACTGGCCAGTGCATAGATTAGAGTTTGGGTATCGAAACAGTATCTTGAAAAGACAAAAAGGCAGTATGGTTGTACTCTCAGCGGAATTTCCCCTTATGAGAAGTACACCGGAGCAGGTTCGGAAGAAAATCCAGGAATTTGTATCTTTTCGTCAGCGAACCCAACCACCGGGTGCAAGTATGGGCTCCATGTTTAAAAATCCGACTGAAGATTCTGCCGGGCGATTGATCGAAGCTGCAGGGTTAAAAGGTAGACGAATTGGAGATGCTGAGATTAGCTCTAAGCATGCAAATTTCTTTATCAATCACGGTGGTGCATCTGCAATGGATATCAAACAATTAATTGATCTTGCCTGTAGTGAGGTGTATGAAAAATTCGAAGTGAAACTCGAACTAGAAATTGAACTTGTTGGTGAGTGGTAGGTTTGAGCTAACTCGAGTTAGTTAGGAAATGTAAGATAAACACTGGAGATCATGGGAAAAATCAACCTTGGAGTTATTTTTGGGGGACGCTCTGGCGAACATGAGGTTTCGCTGATGTCTGCGCGTTCTGTTATTGGTGCTTTACGTCCTGAAAAATACGATATCACTCAAATTGGAATTTCTCATGAAGGGGAATGGTTCGTTGGTGAAAATGTCCTTCAAAAAATGACCGAAGGACATACAAAAGGGCTCTTACCGGTTGTTTTGTTCCCAGATCCCTCCCGCCGTGGTTTATTCCTGAGATCAAAGATTAAATCGGGTGAGACTCTCAAACATTTCATTGACTTGGATGTTTTATTCCCTGTTCTTCATGGAACATTCGGTGAGGATGGTACTCTTCAGGGATTACTGGAAATGGCTGATGTTGCTTACGTAGGCGCTGGTGTTTTGGGCTCTGCGGTAGGTATGGATAAAGGTGTGTTTAGGGATGTGATGTTGGCAAATGATATCCCTGTTGTAGTTACTTTAGTCGTTTCGCGAAAGGAAATTCATGAAAATATTGGTCAAGTTGTTGAACAAGCAGAAGACCTGACTTCGTACCCAATGTTTGTAAAACCAGCAAATACAGGCTCATCGGTAGGTGTTACAAAAAGCCACAGCAGGTCTGATTTGATCGAGGGGCTAATGGATGCAGCCCGATTCGATCGGCGGATTCTAGTTCAGAGAGCTGTGAACGCAAGAGAGATTGAAGTGAGTGTGTTAGGAAATGATTTCCCAGAGGCTTCAATTCCGGGCGAAATACGTCCAGCTGCAGAATTTTACTCATATGAGGCGAAATATAAGGATAGTAATTCCGAATTACTCATTCCAGCACCAATACCCGATGAAATCACAAACCAGATACGTTTACTAGCTATCAAAGCATATAAAGCCATCGATTGTGCTGGGATGGCTCGTGTGGATTTCTTTTTAGACCGGGATACAGAAGAGATATTTCTAGGAGAATTGAATACTATACCAGGTTTTACAAATATAAGCATGTACCCTAAACTATGGGAAGCAAGCGGTTTACCTTATCCAAGATTAATCGATCGATTGGTTGACTTAGCTATAGAACGAAAAGCGGTTAGAGACCAGACTGAATGGCGTTACTAAAGTTGATACATCCTCTGATTTAAGTTTTTGTCTTTGATAAAAATTTTTAACGGATTATCAGATTATTATGAGAAAATCTAGAAGCAAATCAAGCCGATCTGAAGATCTGCGCCAACTTCGCAAGACCCGTCCGCGGAAGAGCTCGCGATCGAAAGTATTCCGTAAAGCCAAGCAACCGAAAGCAAACTCAATCCCTCCGGTTATGGTCAGAGGCGATCGACAATTAAAATCCACACAAAGATCCGGACAGAACGAACGGGTCAAACGTCGATATGATGTTGCCCTCAGCACGCCCGGAGCTGAAATTCGATTGCCTTCTTTTCCGAAGATGCAAGTTGGTTGGAGAGTTTTATCAGCAATTTTGGTTGGTTTATTGGGATATCTGCTGTACACATATTGGTATTCTCCAGCCTACCGTGTAGCTGCTACTGAGGTTGAAGGGCAACAAAGGATATCAAAACATGATATCAATATCGTTGCCAACGTTGCGGAACAGCCGATATTTTCGATCGATCCTGTCGTTGTCGAGAAAAATCTTGAAGATGCTTTTTTTGATCTTTCTGATGTAACGGTTATGGTCTCAGTTCCTTCATTGGTAACTGTTGTAATTGAAGAGCGTAGTCCGATCTTAGCTTGGAATCAAGATGGGCAAACCATGTGGATAGATTCTTCAGGGATCGCCTTTCCTCCGCGAGGGGAGGATGGTCCATCAGTAATTGTAGAAGCACTCGATCCTTTACCGCTGGCATCCAATGAAATCGATTTTGAGAAGGTACCTGAGAATAAACCAACCCGATTTTTACCACCACAATTACTATCCGCAATTTTGGCGATTAGCGTCCATATACCCCCAAATACACCTCTGTTTTATACCGAAGAGCGAGGTTTAGGTTGGCAAGATATCCAGGGATGGGATGTGTTCTTTGGAACAGACCTGAAAGATATAGAGATGAAATTATCCGTATATGATTCAATCGTAAATTATTTACTTCAAGCAGGAATTCAACCCGAATTAATTAGTGTGGAATTTGTCCATGCGCCGTATTATCGTTTGGAGCGATAAAAAACAATGGACGATCGAGTTATTGTTGGATTAGATGTTGGTACTACCAAAATTTGCACTTTGGTAGCACGAATTGAGGATGATGGTCATACCAGAATTCTTGGTGTAGGAATTGAACCATCGAAGGGTATACGTAAAGGGGTGCCTGTAGATTTACCTGCTGCTTCACAGGCTATTGCGCGATCAATCGAAAAAGCAGAAAGGACCTCTGGGATTGAGATCACTTCAACACTCGTAAGTTTAGCTGGATCTCACATCGCTTCAGTTAATAGTCGTGGAGTAGTTGGGGTAACTGGTCGTACAATCGATGAAGATGATGTGCTAAGGGCGATAGAAGCTGCACGAGCGGTTGCTATTCCACACAATCGCGAGATAATCCATGTTATTCAACGTGGCTTTACTGTTGATGGTCAATCAGGGATCAGAATGCCGATTGGTATGCATGGTTATCGATTGGAAATAGAAACGCACATCATAACTGCTGCTGCTTCAACTATTGAGAATCTGCGCAATTGTGTCTCCCGAGCGGGGGCGAAGGTGAGTCAGTTTGTGCTAAATCCGTTAGCCTCAGCAGAGGTAGTGCTTTCAGAGACAGAGCGAGAGATGGGAGTTATTGTTTGTGATATAGGTGGGGGTACCACCGATTTGGCTATTTATATCGAAGGTGATGTATGGCATACAACGGTTCTGGGAATCGGTGGCAACCATATTACCTCCGATATCGCACATGGGCTCCGTCTGCCGGTGGAACAAGCAGAAGAGATCAAGAAACAACATGGTTATGCGATCGAATCAGAGGTAGTAGAAGGAGAAGAATTCAGCATCCGTCCATTTGGTCAGGATGAGCCGATCCAAATCAGCCGGCGGGAGTTAGCACTGATCATAGAAGCTCGTGTCGAGGAGATTATTAACATGGTCGTTCAGGAGATAAAACGATCAGGCTATGATGGCTTATTGCCGGCGGGGATGGTTCTCACTGGTGGGACGAGTGCATTACCAGGAATACGAGCGCTGGCGAGTAGAGTTTTAGGATTACCAGTAAGGTTAGCACAACCAGAAAACTTAATTGGAATGACTGATAGATTACATGGTCCAGCTTATTCAACCAGTGTCGGGCTCTTGCATTGGGCTTTGTTGATGACAGAATTAGGACCTGGTGCAGAGATGGGTTTAGATTCGCTTAACGGAGGTGTCTTGGAATGGGAAAATATTAAAAACTTATTGAGGAGATTATTGCCATAAGCAATGGCAAAAAATATTTGGAGGTAAGAGAATGAGTTATTATCAAAACGAGGAGGATGAAAAAATGAATACAATGGTACCCCCCCCAAATCAAGTTGAATCTTTTGCAGATATAAAGGTAGTAGGTGTTGGTGGTGGTGGATGTAACGCTATAGATCGCATGATCGAAGAAGGTCTGCAAGGCGTTGAATTCATCGCTGTAAACACAGATGCGCAAGCGTTGATGCTCTCAAAAGCTCCCACTCGGGTGCGTATAGGTGACAAGCTGACTCGCGGCTTGGGATCTGGTGGTGATTCTGATGTTGGGCGGAAAGCCGCTGAGGAATCAGCTGAAGATTTATACGAAGTACTGAAAGGCTCGGACATGGTCTTCATCACAGGAGGTATGGGTGGAGGCACTGGGACTGGTGGTTGTCCAATTGTGGCACAGATTTCCCGAGAGGTTGGTGCATTAACCATTGGTGTTGTGACGAAGCCATTCACTTTTGAAGGATCCCGTAGAATTCAGAACGCCGACACTGGTATAAAAGATCTCAAAGAGAAGGCGGATACTCTGATCGTTATCCCTAACGATCGGCTTTTACAGATTGTAGATAAACGAGCAAATTTGCAGGATGCCTTCCGTATGGCTGATGATGTTCTCCGCCAAGGTGTACAAGGGATTTCGGAATTAATCACTGTGCCTGGATTGATCAACCTTGATTTTGCAGATGTGCGATCGATCATGTCTGAAGGAGGTGCTGCCCTTATGGCGGTGGGTAGCGCGAGCGGAGATGACCGGGCAAGAGAAGCAGCGGAGCAAGCCATATCGAGTAAGCTCTTGGATATTACTATTGATGGAGCCCGTGGGATCTTGTTCAATGTGACCGGTGGTCCAGATCTGACTCTCTTTGAGGTTAATCAGGCTGCAGCCATCATCAAGGAAACAGCACATCCAGATGTCAATTTGATCTTTGGGGCAGTTGTTGATCCAAACATGGGTGATACACTACGTATTACAGTAATTGCTACTGGATTTGAAAGAACTGGCGTTCCAAGACGTATCTTAGAGCGACCTTCCACTCGGTTTGATGAGACCCAGGCGCATCAACCACAATCTCTTGAAAATCAGATGCCATCAAGGGAGCCAGCCGAATTTCAGCCAAGGACTTTTAATACTGAAGATCTAGATATTCCGACATTTCTAAGAAACCGGCGATAGTGTAATGCAATTTGCTCGGAGCTGTTTGATTGTTCTCAAACATTTACTCCGATTTAGAGGTCATAAGACCAACGCTTTCAATAATTATTAGATTACCAGAGCTACCGGTCCTCCTCCCGGTGGCTTCTGGTAGCTTAATGTCTCTCTCACCATATATGCCTTCGCAAGGTGAGAGATTTGGGTGAGGGTTTGATTGATAACTTTCAAACCCTCTTATTCGTTTATATGAAGCCCAAGAAATGACTTTCTCCAAGGATATAATTGAATTTTTTAAGATCCAGAATTATCCATATTCCTTGCGAAATCAGATCTTTTGTGCTAGAATCATGGTCTGAAATACTGCCATATATGAGGGAATAAACTGATAATACCCCCACATGTGGCGGTGAAATTTGTTAGAGTATTGGGGTATAAGTGCGCTGTCCATACTGTCAAAATGAACGATCTCGTGTAGTTGATACCACCCATGATACTCGTGGTGGCATTCGAAGACGCCGTGAATGTATCAATTGTGGACGGCGTTTCAGCACTTACGAAAGAGCAATATTAGCTACTCCCCTGATTGTAAAACAGGATGGAACAAGAGAAGAATTTGATCATGAAAAATTATCACGGGGTATCCGGATTGCATGTGCGAAAAGACCGGTTTCTGCCGCGGATATTGATCGTTTGGTTGGAGAAATTGAAGCAGCTCTTCAAGCGATGGGGCGTGCTGAAGTCTCCTCCAGAATAGTGGGGGATATGGCGATTGCAGGTATTAAAGAGCTAGACCAAATTGCATACATCCGGTATGCCATAGTTTACCTTGGCTTGGATGACTTGCATGCTATACGAAAAGAAATTGATCAACTGCTAGAAGGGTAACTATATCTATGTACTAATAATGATGCAGGAGCTACCCCTGCATCATTATTAATGTCAATTTTTAGTTGGTATCTGTTTGAGGAGAATCTATATGGTAGATATAACTGATGTGAAAGAATCAAAACTGAAAATCTTACCTACACCACCTTTACCGCCTGATTTGAAGAAGGTTGAATTAACTGGCAATGGTGAGGAGGTTTTTACTCGCCGTTATGCAAGACGAGGAAGTAATGGTGAGCCTATTGAAAAAGTAGCTGAAACCTTTTGGCGCGTTTCTTTTCATGTAGCTAAAGTCGAAGAGGCTTGGGGAAACGATGTTTTGCAAGTTGCATATCAGTTTTATGAGATACTTGCGGAAAGGCGTTTTTTTCCAAATTCACCTACATTTACCGGAGCTGGCACACCACTGGGTCAATTGGCGGCGTGTTTTGTCTTACCGGTTGATGATGATATGGGGCGATCACAATCTGGTATCTTCCAGACTCTACGAGACGCAGCGCTTATTCAACAAACTGGTGGTGGAAATGGGTTCAGTTTTTCCCGTTTAAGGCCCAAAGGCGCGATCGTAAAATCTTCCGCAGGTGAAGCTACTGGTCCTGTCGGGTTCTTAAAAGTATACGATCAAGCATTCGGGGAAATTGCACAAGGTGGGACTAGAAGGGGGGCAAATATGGGTGTGCTCAGAGTTGATCATCCTGATATTGAAGATTTCATAACCTGTAAAACGGATGAAGATGCTATCACGAATTTTAATATCTCTGTGGGAATTACAGATGCCTTTATGCATGCGGTTATTAATGATGATATTTGGGAGTTAAGATTCCCAGACGTTCTAGCCCAAGAATATAAGAATTTCCGTGGTTCCTTGGAAGAGGCAGAAGCAGATGGAATTCCAATTAGAGTCTATAGACGTCTGCGCGCTAGAGAGTTATTTCAGAAAATTGTTCATCAAGCACACCATAATGGTGAACCTGGAGTGTTATTCTTAGATGCTGCAAACCGTGCGAATCCCGTCCCGCATCTATACAAGCTGGAAGCCACCAACCCTTGTGGCGAGCAATGGTTGGGACCCTATGAAAATTGTTGTCTTGGGTCTATCAACCTCGCTCAGCACATAGGCCCGAATAGCACTGTAGACTGGGAAGAACTTGCCTACAGTGTGCGTGTTGCCACTCGATTCTTGGATGATGTTATTGATGCCAATGCATATGTGCCTGCAGTACCACAATTGAAAGAAGCAGCGCTAAGAGCGAGACGTCTGGGTTTGGGAATAATGGGTCTTGCAGATTTGATGTATCATGTTGGTGTACGCTACGGCTCACAAGAAAGTCTGGAATTTGCTGCTCAAGTGATGGAGTTTGTCCGTTATCATGCTATGCACACGAGCATCAGATTGGCAGAAGAACGAGGCCCATTTGAAGGTATCGAAGGTTCAATTTATGATCCGGAGAGTTTGACCTGGTTGCCACCAACCCCATTGAGACCATATTCACATGATTGGAAACGCCCATCCCTGAATTGGGATTTGGTTTTGGAGGGGATTAAACAACACGGTATTCGAAATGCTGCTCAAACGACGATCGCTCCCACAGGAACAATTGCGACTGTTGCTGGGTGTGAAGGTTATGGATGTGAACCAGTATTTGCATTAGCCTATACTCGGCATGTTAATGATAATGGCAATGATCTGCAGTTAAATTACATTAGTCCGTTATTCGAGAAAGCATTAATCGATGCTGGTGTTGGCGAAAAAGCTCGTGAAGAAATTATCGATCATGTTATGGAGTATGGCTCATGTCAGTATCTGGGTGAGGAACAAGATAAATCTTTGGATGTGGTGATTCCTGACCGGGTTAAAAATACTTTTGTTGTCTCACAGGACATCACAGCAGATGATCATGTACGTATGCAGGCCGCTTTGCAGGCTTTTGTGGATAACAGCTTATCAAAAACGATTAATTTTCCTTCCGATGCTACAGAGGATGATGTGGCAACTGCCTATAAATTAGCTTGGGAGTTGGGCTGTAAAGGTATAACGGTTTATGTAACTGGTTCTCGTAAGAAGGTAGTATTAGAGACAAATGCTACCGCGAAGAGTAATAAGCTGCCTTCACCTGAGGAGTTTCCCATCGAAGGTGACGCACGCCAATTGACAATCTGGAATGAAAAGAAGAAACCTAGACCCAGACGTTTGAAAGGATACACCTATCAGATTAATACACCTCTCGGCAAAGCTTTTGTAACGATCAATGTAAATGGAGATGAACAACCATTTGAAGTTTTTGTCAGCACAGCAAAGGCTGGTTCGGATACTGCTGCTGTCTCTGAAGCGATAGGAAGGCTGAGTTCCTATATATTGCGTCTTGCCTCGCCTGTGGCACCCCGGATCAGACTACGAGAGATAATACGCCAGTTGTCAGGAATTGGCGGTGGTAGGTCATTAGGTTATGGGCCAAACCGAGTGCGTTCGCTACCAGATGGGGTTGCACAAGCGCTTCAAGAATATATCGATAATTCTGAACAATCTGTGACTGATGCAGGTTTGGAAGATTCCAATAATGATCAATACTCACTGATGAAACCATCTGATCATAATCCTTTAACGAAAATTGGAGATCTGTGTCCAGAATGTGGGCAAGCTGCCTTGGTGAACGAAGAAGGTTGTCGCAAATGTTATGCCTGCGCGTATAGTGAGTGTTGACATGACAAAGAGGATGATCGTAGTTGCCGGGAATATTGGTGCCGGAAAGACATCACTCACTGAACGTTTGGGGGAGTGTATGGGTTGGCAAATGGCGTTTGAATCTGTGGCTGATAATCCCTATCTGGCTGACTTCTATGCAGATATGCATCACTGGTCATTCCATTTGCAAATTTTTTTTCTTGGTCATCGTGCCCAGCAGTATCTAGATTTGCATAGTTCTCCGAATTCCGCAATATTGGATCGAAGCATTTACGAGGATGCTCATATATTTGCCAGGGCATTGCACAACCTGGGAAATTTAACTGAGAGGGATTATCTAGCCTATAGGCGTGTTTTCGATCTGATTGTATCTAGGTTACCCCCACCTGATCTACTTATCTATCTGAAAGCACCTGTTGATATCTTGATGGAAAGAATTCGTCGTCGTGCTCGTGACATTGAGACAGGGATAACTTCAGAGTATCTTAGTCTACTTGAATCATTCTACGATGATTGGATGCAAATGTACGATGTCTGCCCAGTATTAACCATACGTACAGATGATTTGGACTTTGTACACATCACCCGTCACCTTAACATAGTCGTTCAACGCATTCAAGATAAATTGGCGGGTAAAGAAGAGGTTATTTTCCCCGAGAATGGTTGATGAGAAAGAATTTGTTGAATTTATCAAGGCTTGAAATAAAAATTGCCTAGTTGAGTCGACAAGCAATTTATTTTATGGGTTAATAATAACCTCACCTACACCAGCATACAACTTTATTATTTTACATAAATTTCTTACATAATCCAGCAAAAAAAGAACCCGATGTTGACAAAAGGAACACCGGGTAATCGACTCTACGGTTGAAAGCGAATTAGTAATCAATAGATCATTGTATTCCAAAATCCTGAAGTTATCATAACTACATTACTCAAAGAATGTAGTTTTTGATCAAAGCATCTACCAGCAATCCCGAGAGAAAAAACAACCCAAAACGGCGATTGTGTATAAATGCTGCACCAACGAACCATAATGGCCAGGCATCTTGAGGATATTCTTCTGGTCGTTCGCTTGGTTTTGGTTTTCGAAACATGGGAAGAAAATACTTTAGAAACATAGGCAATGCAAGTAAAACAATTAATAGCAACGGTGTGAAAAACTGTATGATCACCAGATATAGAACCAGCAAGTACTGAGAAACAGTCATAGCAATCACCATGTACCTTGATGTTTTTTCCCCTAAAATAACCGGTAGCGTGTGAATTCGTTTTGCCTTATCATCTTCATATTTATCGATATGTTTACCAAATATTACTGTTGTTACTCCAAGTGCGTAGGGTAAGCTGGCTAAAACAACAGTCCAATCCCAAAAGCCGGTGATCACGTAATATCCACCACCAATCATCAATGGTCCCCATACAATCAAAACCGAAATCTCCCCCAATGCTATGTACTTTAATGGGTAGGTATAAAAGAGGACAAAAAACATTCCTAGTCCCAGCAAGATCATCGCCATACTGCCTCGATAATATATTAGGATAGCACCGGCGATTAGTGCAATAAAGCCTGAAACGGCTGCATAGGTCAACAGCTGTTTCTTGCTCATTAATCCATGTTCAAGCGGTTGTGGACCATATTGGGCTCTATAATAATTATCCTGGTCTACACCCTTTATGTAGTCGGTGTAGTCGTTTATCAGGTTATTTGTCGCGTGAGCGAATATCAGTCCGATGGTCAATAATAGCCACAAGAAGAAGTTGAAACTATCTTGCTGGTATGCCAAGATACCTGCAATGGCAGCGGAAATAAATGTCATAATCAATACAGCTGCCCGGGTAGAAATTAGCCATTTTGAGATCATATCCAGCTGATCCCATTCCTCTTTACTAATACGTGGGATGACTTGGAGTGCTTTTTGCCACATACTAATGTTCACTAAAATCCTCCTGAGAGATAAATTTTCTATTCCATTTCTTGGATTGTGTCTTGGATTGCCGTGCATACAATATCAACCTGGTCCTCAGTCATGACACCGGAAAAAGGAATTGCCAGGCTACGACTCCCAAGATCCTCTGAAATGGGAAAGTCCCCCTCTCGATAACCAAAACGCTCTTTCATGTATGGTTGCAAATGAATTGGGATAAAATATGGTCTCGAGGGAATGCCTCTTTCTTCAAGACCACGTGAGATTAAATCCCGATTTATTTGTGGTTCGGTTCGAATCACGAAAACGAACCAGCTCATCCGGGTTGTGTTAGGAACTATGCTTGTTGATTCAACCCCGGATATTTGTTCAATACGTTCGTTGTACCATCTCGCTACCATCTCCCGTTTTGCGATGATTTCGTCAATTCGAGAAAGTTGAACATTTCCCAGGGCTGCGTTTAGTTCCCCGAGACGGTAGTTATATCCCAGGAATTCATGTTGCAACCAAGTATCACCAGGTACACGACCCTGGTTTCGTAAGGCTAGCATCAAATCAGCGGCGGTATCGTTCTCTGTAACAATCATACCGCCCTCTCCAGTGGTAATCTGTTTGTTTGGATAAAAAGCAAAGACACTGTAATCGCCAAGTGTGCCAGCTTTCCTGCCTTTATATTCCGATCCTACCGCTTCGCAGGCATCTTCAATCACCTTCAGCCCAAACTCTTTTGCTGTTTGCAGGATTGGGTCCATATCGGCTGGTTGTCCATATACATGGACCGGTAGGATCGCCTTGAGTTTCCCAGATTGTAGCTTTGTTGATCGTGGTAGCCATTGTTTAGAGTTCACCCCAAAATTGGAAAGGTCAGCAACAGCAGCCTGAACGAGTTTTGGATCAAGATTCCCTGTATCTGGTTCTACATCAACAAAAATTGGGACTGCGCGCTCGAATAGCATCACATTGCTGCTAGATACAAAGGAGAAAGGTGTGGTAATGACTAAATCGCCTGCTTTAATGTTAGCCGCCTGAACACATAGATGTAATCCTGCTGTACCAGAATTTACACCAATCGCATATTTACGACCGGTAAACTCACGAAATGCGGCTTCAAAGGTCTTAATTTGTGGTCCCATGCTGAGATTTGGAGTTTGCATCACGCTGTAAATCGCTTTACGTTCCGCATCTGTCAGATCGGGTGATGACATTGGTATTTTCTTTTGATTTCTTTTTGTGTTACTCACATTCAAGTTATACTCCTTAACAAATTAAAAGGGCCAAATGGATCCTGCCTGGATAATTGTATTCTTTGGAACATCTTGCTTCACAGTTGCACCGTTACCAATCCGTACACCATCACCTATTTCAACACCCAGATTAATCGTTGCACCCATCCCTACAAGAACATCATTACCAATCAAAACATCACCGGCCAGAATCGCACCGGGTGAGATATGGGTATAATCCCCAATCGCACATCCGTGAGAGATGATCGCGGTTGTGTTGACAATAACTCCGAATCCGATTTTTACTTCGCTGCCTAGATATGCCTGTGCAAATACTTGAACACCGGGAGATACTGTGGCACTAGGTTCTAGATATGCAGTTGGATGAACAACTGGAGGGCAAATGAATCCCGATTTGGCAAGTCGTTGGAAGACTTCAATTCGTATTGAATTATCTCCTACGCCTCCCACTGCATTGACAGAAAGGCGCACCCCTGATGAATATAGGTTAGGTAACATCTCATTTCCACCAAGAACAGGGTAATTTAATATATATGTGTTTATATCAATGCCATCGTCAAGGATGCCTTTTATTTGATATGTGCCCATTGCTTGGATTAATTCAATTAATGTTTTACCGTGCCCTCCACCACCATAGATAATTATGGAGGTAGGGTCAAAGTCATGTTCAATTACAGGGGATTTTTTTTGCTGAGCAGACTCACTTAGCATATTTTGAACCTTTTCCTTGGTGATTAATGGACCAATCGGAAGCTGATTTAGGTCTAGCTTTTTCTGCTTAGCTAATGCTAAGGCTGGTTTGGTGATTCTCAAACCGACCGGGATCTCAGATAATGAATTGAGGTTACGATTTTCTTTATGTTCGGATTCGATTGTTTTCATTAATTTCGTGGGTACATTTTCAGGCGAATCCGATAGGTAGCCAAAAATATCACCAGCACTAACAGTTTGACCTTCTTCATACTGTAAACCAACAATATAACCTGCTGATTCGGCGGTTATCTCATTTGTTGATTTGGTGGTTTCTAATGTGCATATCGCCTGTCCAAGCTCAACATGCTCCCCCTCATCTACATGAACTGCTACCAAATTGGCGTCTCGTTCGTTCGGGTTTATCAATGGGAAATAAATTGGTTTAGGAGTTTGTGAATTCATTACGAACAACTTTTTAGAATGATTTGCGAACAGCAGCGATGATGTCTTGAACGCCTGGCAAAATACTTTCTTCGATTTGTGCGGAAGCGGGTATGGGCAAGTCTAATCCAGCAACTCTGTAGGCGTATTCTAAATCCTTGCCTAATATCTCAGTACCTCTTGCTAATATCTCAGTACCCCAACCCAAAGTCCGACCTCCTTCTTCAACTACCACAAGTTTGTGAGTTTTCCGTACTGAATTGATAATGGGTTTCAATTGAAAGGGGGCAAGCTGTGTTGGAATCACTAGTTCCGTGAAAATTTCCTCTTCATACGCTAATCGTAAAACAGCCTCCAGTGCAATTTCTGCCATGTAACCATAAGCTGTAATTGTTATTTTTGGGGATGGAGAATCAGCTAAACTTAAAGTATAAGTAGGTGCATAACTCACAGGAAGTAATAGATCATATCCAAATCCGTTTCCTTTATCATCACGAATACTAAATTCCGCCAAGGATTCTTCGGATCGTAAATCAAGAAGATATAATAATTTGTTTTCGATGAATAGAACCGGGTTGTCATCATCCAAGATTGCTTGAGTGAGAAGTTTACCAGGATCACCAATAGTGCATGGTGACAAAATCCTGATCCCAGGTATCCCAAGATAAAGTTTTTCCAGGCTTTGGCTGTGAGTTGGTCCGTACCCACGCCGACCACCCATCGGAGTGCGAATAACGATGGGGACATTTACTTTTTCGTTATACATCCACCGAAATTTTGCTATATGGTTGATCAGTTGATCAGCGATCAAGGTAAAAAAGTCACCAAACATAATCTCAACAACTGGACGAAAGCCTCTCAAAGCCATGCCAGCTGCGATCCCAACAAGCCCAGCCTCTGAGATAGGTGTTGTGATCACGCGTTTAGGGAAACTTGAAGATAAACCGCTAGTTACTTTAAATGCACCCCCGTAAGGATCTAGAATATCTTCACCTATGATATAAACCCGTTGATCTTGACCCATCACATCCTGGAGAGATGTATTTAGTGATTCTAATACGGTAGGCATGACTTAGGTTTTAATTTACATCCTTGCTATCTAGGTTCAGTTCTGGTGATGGGTCCTCTAAAGCTGCATAAAACGCATGATTTATACTTTTGTTGACGTCTTTTTCGATCTTCTGACGTAAATCAGATGGAAGCCGTGAACCATGAATTTCGATTGGATCGTTCACTTTTCGGATTTTGGCGATTATCTTTGGATCACGTGAATCGTCTCCCTTAGAATGGGGACCAAATCGATGCGTATGTATGATTAGGGAATAAGGTTTACTCTCTATACGTACTTTCAGTATAAGATCAAGAGCTATAGCACTAATCTCCAGGACATCGCTTGATGATAATTCATGAGTGGGGATATCGAACGCTTCGAAACGCGTGGCTATCTTGCCAGCGAGGTTAAGTTCTATTGGGGTTGTTTGGGCGATATGGTTATTTTCAACAATGTATAGAATCGGGACATTCCATA
>WOR8_10003670_pt1 | contig 17381 bp, 14 predicted proteins | sample DeeMarSeWOR38_10_FD_19890 | JGI IMG/M metagenome (IMG submission 19890)
TTCAGGCCCTGTTGCCGGGCAAAGGGCATGCGCCGGTAAAATTCGGTTTTATCGTAAAAACGGTGCTTGCGCTCATGGGCCATCAGGTCATACAACGACAGGCCGATTTTAAGCGTGCGTTTGCCGGGACGCATATGCTCGTATACGGGTAGTAAAAATTCCAGGGACTCGACCAGTCCGGGGACTTCTTTTAGCAGATGCTCGCGTTCTTCAACCGCCATCTTTGTGAGCAAGAAATGCCCTTCCTTTAGGTAGCGCAAACCGCCGTGGACCAGTTTTGAAGAGCGGCTTGAGGTGCCCCAGGCAAAGTCCTTCTGCTCCACCAGAAGCGCCTGCAATCCCATATTGGTGGCCTCGCGCAGAATCCCGGCACCGGTTATTCCGCCGCCGATTATCACCAGATCCCATTGCTGGGCAATGTTGTTTATGTTCATATCTAAATTCATCTGAGTTGATGATACCCTGGCAAGCCATCCCTTTCGGTCGTCAGTTTGTGTCCCGCTAGTACCCATAATCGGCCTAAACAGCTATTTTCTTGACTCTTTTTATCTCCTTATCTCGTTCAGCTGTCTTCTGGCTTTCACGGCAACAGTTTGCCCGGATTCATTTGCCGATTGGGATCCAGATAACTGAAGACCTGGTGGAGCGTGTTTATTCCAATGGGTCCTTTTTCGGCTTCCAGGTAGGGCGAATGGTCCTTGCCAATGCCATGATGATGACTGATGGTTCCCCCGGCTTCCACAATTGCCCGGCTGGCTGCCTGTTTCAGTGTCCGCCAGCGTTCTAGAGTCTTTTGCGGGGTATCGGCCAGACGAAAGACAAAGGTCGTATAGATGCAGGAACCGGTGGCATAAACGTGCGAAAGGTGGCTAAAAGCCAGGATAGGCTCATTAACCGAATCCAGCGCCTGTTCCAGCCCGTTTTCAATGCCGACCATTGTATCCGTCACCTTGTCCCAGTTCACCGCTGTTTCCAGGGTATCAACGGCATAACCCAGATCCCAGAGGGTATTGCGCAAATATGCCGACCGGAACCGATTTTTTTTCCAGGCATTTCCGATACGTTTGCCGACCGGAATGCCCTTGAAGCGGCCGATGATCGATCCGGCTTCACTTCCTGCCCCCCGGGCCTGCCTGCGAGATCCGATATAGCCAATCAGGCACATACAGGCCGGATTCGGATCGATGCCGCGTAATTTCAAATATCGCTTGAGCCATTTGATCTGCTGTTCATGTCCGGCCAGGGCCAAATTGACCCGTGTTTCTTGCGGATTGCTCAGGCGAATCATGGAAAGCGGAATTTGAGACTGCGCCAGTGTTTGCACTGCCTGGCGGGCCTGATTCCAGGTAGGAAAAAACACCCCTTGGATATCGTTGACATCCGGCAATGGTGAAATTTTGACGATGACCCGGGTTAAGATCCCCATTCGTCCTTCAGATCCCAGAACCAGCTGTCGGATATCCGGACCGGCCGCCGAAGCCGGAAACGGCGGCAGTTTCAACTGGCCTTTGAATGTCGCGATTTCTCCGCCCGCAAAAAGCTGTTCGATCCTGCCGTAATGCCTGGATTGCTGACCGCTGGAGCGGGTGGTGACCCAGCCGCCCAGAGTGGAAAGGTGCCTTTCAAGTTCGGGGCCGAGGATCCCGGCTTCAAATGTTGCCAGCAAATTACTTTCATCAATGCCGATCAGGCGGTTTAGCCCTTTCAGCGCAATCGTGAGCACCGGTCTCTCGGTTTCATCAATTTCCAGATGACCGGCAACGCTGGTACCACCGCCATACGGGATGACGATTGCGTTATGATCGGTTGCGTATGCCAGCAAAGCCTGGATGTCCAGTTCGGTTTCCGGCCGGGCCACGCCATCCGGAAAATGCGCAAGGGTGCCGCCGCGCAGGCGAATCCAATCCGGCAGGCTTTGCCCGTGAGCACACTCAAGCCGTTGGAGCGGGTCTGCGGTCACCAGTGGATGTCGGGGCAGCCGCGGTGTCGGTATGCGTTCTAAAAATTTATCCAGGGGGTAATCCGGACTTACTGTTCCGTCTCCGATTTGCTCTTTTAAAAGGGCCAGGCCTTTGCCAGACAATCCCATCTGAATTGACGCATCACCCCACCCGTTCCATCGACGCAACCTTTTCTCCTTTCAAATATTACCGGATTATTTTTGAAATGCATTTTGGGCGCGGGCGATTTCCCCCACAGACCCCATGACGATCAAGGTCATTCCCGCTGTGAGCACCTGTTCGGGTGGCGGGTTAAATTCAATTTCATTGTCGTCGGCTTTAGACCCCAATACCAGCAGGCCGTAGCGTTGTTTTAAGCCGCATTCGCGGATTTCTTTCTGGTTGAACTTTGAATTCTCAGAGACCGTTAATTCGTGAATTCTGAGGTTGCCCCGGCTGGAGCGCAACATGCGATCCAGGAAATCCACCGCCGTCGGTCGAATCATCTCTGATGCCATGCGCAGCGCGCCGATCGCATTGGGGCACACCACGGCATCGGCGCCGGCCTTGATCAGCTTGGGTTCCAGATGCGGATTGGTCATGCGGCTGATAATGCGAATATTGTGATTGAGCATCCGGGCGGTCATGGTGACATAAAGAGTGTCCTTGTCAGACGGCAGCGTGATGATAATCCCCTTCGCCTTTTCGATTCCGGCGGCGAACAGGTTTTCATCATCGGTGGCATCCCCCTGGATATAAAGCACTTCGCATATTTCCCTGCAGCGCTCTATTCTTTCCGGATCTTCTTCGATCAACACAGCCACCTGATTGTTATTGCACAGTTCGGTTATCACTCCGCTGCCGGTTTGACCCCCGCCGCAGACGATATAATGATCGGATAATTTATTGATATGCTTTGCCATTCTTTTTTTCCTTAAAATTCCTGAAAGTTCTCCTTCTAAAAATAAAGCTGTCAGGGAACTGATGCCGTAAAGGATTACACCCATGCCGAAGGTAATCAACAGCATCGTAAAAATCTGGGCCGTATCGTTTCCCGTAACCGCTATGATCTCGCTGTAGCCGACCGTGGTCAGGGAAACGACCGTCATATAAATACAATCCAAAAATTTGGGCTCCCCATTAAAAATAATATAATAGCCGGTGCTGCCGGCCATAATGATCATAAAAATTAAAACCAGCAAAAAATATAAACGTTTTCGTATTCTCATAGCTTTCAGAATTGCTTTTCGAGGTGGCGTCTGTCCGAATAGGGGACGACTCAGATACTATACCAGCCATATAGAGGGTGTAAAGAGTTTTAGATAAAGTGCATCATCGGCCAGCGGTAAGCTGATTTAAAATCTTTACAAAGATTCAAGCATGATTTAGGTTAGCAGTTCAGCACCCGCCTGATCTTCATGGTGGAATTTTATCGGCAGCGAGGACGCGATGGCGAACCATATCCCTCTGGTGATTGCCAGCGGAAACCCGGGGAAAATTACCGAAATTCAAGAACTGTTGGCCGGCTTTCCGATTGAGATTAAAAGTCTGAATGATTTTGGACCCATTCCGGAAGTGCAAGAAGATGGCGAAACCTTTGATGAAAATGCCTATAAAAAAGCCAGCTTCGCGTCGAAAATACTGGGCATCCCGGCACTCGCCGACGATTCCGGCCTGGTGGTGGAAGCACTGGATGGCGCCCCTGGTGTTTTGTCAGCGCGTTATGCCGGTGAAAATGCCACCGATGAACAGCGGGTTGCCAAATTGCTCAAAGAGATGCAGGGCCAAATCAATCGCAACGCGGCTTTTGTATGCGTGCTTTCCATCGCGGTTCCGTCCGGACCGGCCCTTACTTACGAGGCCCGCTGTGAGGGCCTGATTGCCGAACAGCCGGCCGGTCAAAACGGTTTCGGGTACGATCCCATTTTCTTTTACCCCCCGCTGAACAAAACCTTTGGACAAATGACGATTGCCGAAAAAAGTCAGGTAAGCCACCGCGGCAAAGCACTCAATGAACTCAAACAGGAGGTGGACAAGGTGCTGATCTGGATTCGAAGGCACATGCCGCTCGAGGAACAATTTTTATACGAACAGGGCAGGGGGGACTAAATCATTACAAGCTATCTCAAAATTGGCAGTTTATTTAGGAAGACAGAGAAAATAAGCTCCAAAGGTGCGCTAACGTCACACGTGCCTAAAATGAGCTAAAATGCCTAAAGTTGAGGAATTCTATCATTTTATAATAAAAGATGTAGCACCACCTGCGCACAAGCCGCGCAAGCGCTGGCGCTGCGCGAGCGAAACCATAATTTTAGGCATTTTTGATCATTTTTAATTTTGCTCATTTGTGGTTGTAAACACTTTTTATCGGTTTCATACTTTACCATCGGATGTTAAATGTATTTTTGCGATATTTTCTAGTGATTTTTGACCCGCCGGTGTTTAAATGATAGACTAAAAATTAAATTTGAGAAATTTTACAAAGGAGAGAGGGCATGGGACCTTTTAAAGACTGTATCGACATCATAACGAAATTGGGCGGGGTCACCAATCTTAAAGCCGCGCAGCAGGTATTTTCAGATACCATCGATGCGGAAAACCTGGACAAACTCAAGCGCATTCAGAATCCGGAAGTTCTTAAAAAAATTGCCAATGCCATCAGGCTCTGTAAACCTGACGCTGTTTTTATCGATACGGGATCGGAAGAAGACCGGCAATTTGTCAGAGCGCTTTCGCTGAAAAAAGGCGAAGAATCACCGCTGCCGATGAAAGGCCATACGATCCATTTTGATTTAAAACAAGAACAGGGCCGTATTATTGATCGGACGTTTTACATCTACAATCAAGGCGAAGAGGTCAGTTCGCTGGCGCAAAAAAAAGATCGGGCTGAAGCGCTGGAAGACATCCGGCAGAAAATGTCCGGAATCATGACCGGCAAAACGATGATGGTCGGATTTTTCTTAAGGGGCCCGGTGGGCGCGCCGGCAGCCAATCCGGCGCTTGAAATATCGAGCTCGACCTATGTCATGCATAGCGCCGCCATCCTTTATCGCAATGTATATGCCGCTTTTGATCAGGAAGTCGAAAAGCTCGGACATTTCTACGCCAACATCCACAGCGAAGGTTTGAACCGGCCCGAAGATTTGCCCAATGCCCGGGTTTATATGGACCGCAGCCACCTGACAACCTATAGCTTCAACTGCACCTACGCCGGCAACACCCTGTTGATGAAAAAAGGCAACCATCGCTTTTCGGTGGATCGATCCGTCTATGAAAAAAAGGGCCAGCAAATTGCCGAGCATATGTTTATCACCGGCATCACGGGCCCCGGCGGGCGCATCACCTGGATGGTCGGCGCGGCGCCCAGCGGCTGCGGCAAGACCACCTCTGCGATGGCCGGTGATCATTTTGTCGGTGATGACCTGGCCCAGATGTGGATCGCAGATAATGGCACCGTACGTTCAATCAACCCGGAATGCGGGATTTTTGGTATCGTCGAAGATGTTAACTGGGAAGGCGATCCTTACTTAATGAAATGTCTGCGTGATGAGGGCACCGAGGTCATCTGGTCCAATGTGCTGATTGATGAAAATGGGGTGCCCCAGTGGACCGGCAACGGGGAAGAGCCGCCGCCGACCAAAGGCAACAATTTCCAGGGTCCCTGGGAGCAGGGTATGGTTGACGAAAACGGCAAGGAAATTCCCATGTCGCACCCCAACTCACGCTGTACGCTGTCCAACAGCGCCCTGGAAAACTATTCGGATAAAAATGAGGCCCCTGATGGGGTTGAGACCCGCATCTTTACTTACAGCGGACGCGATAGTGACACCATGCCGCCGGTCTGGGTGTCGAAGAACCCCGATGAGGGCGTTGTTATCGGCGCCTGCATCGTATCTGCTGCCACGGCTACTGAAGTCGGGGCCACCGGTGTTCGCCGTCAGCCGTGGGCCAATGCGCCCTTTACCCCCGGATCATTGGGTGAGTATATGGATGCGCAGTTTGTTTTCTTCAACAGTGACAAAATTGCCGACGACAAACGACCGATTCTGGCGGGACTTAATTATTTTTTAACCGATGAGGCCAGAGGGGGCAGTTCAAAAAAATTGCTCGGTGAAAAAAAAGATGTCAAGGCCTGGATGGCCTGGCTGGAGAGACGCGCCCATAAGGAAGTGGATGCCATTGAAACGCCAATTGGTTACCTGCCAAAGTATGAAGATTTAAAACATTTGTTTAAAGAACGCATCGACAAAGAATATGCGGAAGACCTTTATGCCAAGCAGTTTTCTTTGTACATCGATAATATCGTTGCGCGCATTGATTTGCAGGAAGAGGCTTACGGCAAAGAACCACATATTCCCTCACGCCTGTTTGATATTCTTAAGAAGCAACGCGCTGAACTTACAATACTCAAAGAAAAATACGGGCCGATCGTAACCCCGCAGCAGCTTGAAGATAATAAATCATCAAAAAACTGACCTCATTTATAATTTACCACGAAGTTCACGAAGAATACGAAGTCAAAAATTAAAAATATAGAACATTTCTCTTCGTGTTCTTTGTGGTGAATGGGAATGCCCGACTTGAACCTGCCGATCCGACAATCCACCCTTCATGTCATTTTTAGCCGTCGCATGCTGGTCGCCTTTTTAATGGGATTTGCCGGCGGGCTGCCGTTGCTGCTGACCATGGGCGTCCTGCAAGCCTGGATGAAAGAAGAGGGTGTCGATTTAACCTGGATTGGCATGATCACCCTGGTGCAGATTCCTTACACCTGGAAATTTTTATGGGCACCGTTTTTGGATCGGTTTATCCCCCCTTTCCTCGGGCGTCGTCGCGGGTGGCTTTTAATTGCCCAGATGGCTTTGATGATCTCAATTGCGGGGTTGGGTTATTCCGATCCGGTCAAAAACACCGGGCTGATGATTTTCGCCGCGCTTCTGGTGGCCTTTTTCAGCGCTACCCAGGATATCGTCATTGATGCCTATCGGCGTGAAGACCTGTCGGATGAAGAACTGGGTTTGGGTTCTTCGATGTACATATATGGATACCGCTTGGGCATGCTGTTGGCCTCAGGAGGCGGCCTGATCATGGCCGATTACATGTCCTTCTCTCGAGTTTACTTTATTATGGCGGTCTGTTTGCTGCCTGGCGTTATCACAACGCTGTTAACTCCCGAGCCAAAAGTGGCGGCCGGCGCACCTCAGACAATGAAAGCGGCGATGATCAATCCGCTGGTTGATTATTTCAGCCGCAGTGGGGCCATCTGGATTTTAGCCTTTATTCTATTGTATAAAATCGGCGACACCATGGCCAGTGCCATCACAACGCCGTTCTATCTAGAAATCGGTTTTTCCAAAAGCGAGATCGGCACGGTCGTCAAATTGTTCGGCACCGCCGCCACCATGGCGGGTGCCTTTTTGGGCGGGCTCACCTTGCTTAAACTGGGAATCAACCGCGGCCTCTGGATCTTCGGCATTCTGCAGGCGTTGTCCACCGCCTGTTTTGCGATTTTGGCGAGAATCGGTTATAACATTGCCATGTTGTCGGGCGTGATTGCATTCGAGAACCTGAGCAGCGGAATGGGCACTGCCGCCTTTGTGGCCTTTATGGCCAGCATTACCAACAAAAAATTTACGGCAACTCAGTATGCCTTGCTGACCAGCCTGATGGGTTTGCCCCGAGCGCTGGCGTCTTCGGTGACCGGTTTTATGGCCAAAAATATCGGCTGGGAAAATTTTTTTATCGGCTGCACGCTGATTGCCATTCCCGGCATGCTGCTTCTTTTGAAATTTGCGCCCTGGAAGTCCCGGATGGCAGGCGAAACTCAGGCCATCTAGTATCTTAGATTTTGGAATTTGGATTGCGGATTGTCATGCGCTGGGGGTTAATATGAAGCGCTTCAATTGGTCATTAAATCCAAAATCTAAAATCCAATTTTTTTTAAAGTGAACCATGCCCAAGAAACCGGAAAACACAAAAATACTGCAGCGCGTGCTGCAGCTTCAGGAAAAAAGAAGAAAAATCCTGGAACTGCCCCCCGACAAAGCCCTTGCTCGAATTCTGGATGATTCCCAGCCGGCGGCCCTGGTGCATTCGTTTCCGGAACAGGATTTTTATATGCTGGTCAATGAAATCGGGCCTGAAGATTCGGTGCCGCTGCTTTCACTGGCAACCAACAAACAGTGGGAGCACATTGTTGATTTGGAGAGCTGGCAAAAGGATCGCCCGGATCTGAAAATGGTCACACGCTGGCTCAGCCTGCTGCTGGAAGCCGATCCCCGGCGCTTTATCGGGTGGTTTCTGGAAGAGCAACTTGAATTCGTTGAGCTGTACTTGTTTCGAAACATCGAGGTCAGAATACGGGAACATGATCAGGACCCATCTGATTTTGGCGATGAATTCCATACCCTGGACAACACCTACTATTTCAAATTTATCGACCTTCCGGCTGAAACTGAATCCGAAAAATTAGCCGATTCCCAGCGGCGGGCCCTGCTTGAGCGAATTACGCAAAGCCTGGCCGCCCACGATCATCATATATTTCAGAATGTCTTGCTCGAGGCGGCTCACATCATCCCGGCTGAAACCGAAGAGGACTGTTATCGCTGGCGGTCCTTACGGCTGGCGGAAAAAGGCTTTTTGCCATTTGATGAGGCCGTCGGCATCTACCAGCCCCTGAAGCCTGGAGAACTGGAGAAAAAAGAGCAAAAATTCATCCCCCGTGCATCGGATCAGATTTCCGCGCTGCCGGTACCCATTGCTCCTTTGAGCGAATTGAAGCAGGACAATCACTTTACCCGCGCTTTGCAGAAAATTGAGGCGGCGAATGTTTTGCAGCTTATTCAGACCGAGTTCGCCAATCTGTGCAACCAGATTGTCGTTGCGGATCACCGGACCATTGGCGAACGCGAACAACTGCGAGAGATTGTCCAGAAGGCCAGCGGCTATGTCAGTATCGGCCTGGAGCGAATGCTAAAAGATAAAAAAGTGGAACCTGCCCGCTCGGCCGCAGTGATCACGCGTTATGCGCTTCAGGACATTTTCAGAGTTGGATTCGGCGCGGCGCTGCAGCTGAAATGGCGGGCGGAAAAATGGCTTTCGGAATGCTGGTTTGCCCGGGCCGACCTGAAGCTGACATTCTGGGGGGAGCAATGGATGGGCATCTTAGGCGGGCTTCTGGTTAAAAAGCCGCTTTTTTACGATAATTACAAGAGCGGCGTCTTATACCGCGAATTTGCTTCCCTTGAGGATATCCGCCAGACTGAAGCGGTTTTTAATCAGGTCGTTGCGCTAGATGATTTACTTTCATTGATGAATATCAAGCTGGATTCTCCCTCCCGTTATGGTTTTCTGACGTTTAAAAACCTCTTACTGACACTGTGGGCCCGTCATTCTCGCAGATTGAAGGGTGAAAGGCTAAAGGCATTGACGCTCAGACAGTTTCTACCCTTCTTTGAAAAACTGCTGCCGGGCCGGATTGAACCCGATTCGCAACCAGCCGGAAAAATCCCTCTGGAAATGAAAACCGCGTTTTTAAACTGGCTGGCGGCAGAAACCGGCTTGAAAGATTATGAAATTTCCGAACGCCTGGGCCAGACCTTTGAAGATCTTTTCAACGAGATTGAAAGCGAATATGGCCGGGTCACCGCAGCGGATATGGATCCCCGCTTTGTGCATCTTTTTCTGCTATCCGCGAAGAAAAAATAGCGGCTTATAACGCCGGCCCAACCGTAGCGCAGAAACTGAAAACGATCCTTTATTTTAATTTTTTGACCGCATCCGTAATGATTTGAGCGGCCCTATCGATATCCGCTTCAGTGGTCATCCGGCCGGTGGTTAACCTTAAGGTGCCTTTGGCCCAATCCAGGGGGACATTCATGGCTGTAAGTACGTCGGAAATTTGAACGGTGTCCGAATGACAGGCAGCTCCGGCGGAAGCGGCCACCTCTTTTCCAATGGTATCCAGAATTCGATTGGCCTCCAATCCCAGAAATGAAATGCTAAGCGTGTTGGGCAAGCGTTTTTGCGGATGCCCGTTGAGTTTCATCTGATGACATCCTTTTTTGATTCCCTCATATAGCCGGTCGCGCATGGCCTGCATATGCTTCATGTTTTTTTCCAGATCGCGTCTGGCAATTTCACAGGCTGCTCCCAGACCGACGATTTCGAGCACATTTTCGGTACCGGCGCGTACGGCCATTTCCTGACCGGCGCCGTGCATGAATTTTGTGGGTGCCAGTCCCTGCCGGATGTAAAGGGCGCCGACACCTTTGGGGGCGTAAACCTTGTGTCCGGCAATCGAAAGCAGGTCTACCCCCAGCTGGTTTACGTCTACCGGGATTTTGCCCACGGACTGGGCCGCATCCGTATGGAAAGCAATGCCATGTTTTTTGGCCAGCTGTGTGATTTCTGTAATGGGCTCAACCGTACCGACCTCGTTGTTGGCGTGCATGATGGAAATCAAAATGGTTTCCTTTCTGATGGCCGCTGCCACTTCCGCTGCCCTTACCAGACCGAATTCGTCCACCGGCAAAAAGGTGATTTCAAATCCGATGGTTTCCAAAAAATTGCAGACTTCCATTACGGCGGGATGTTCGATTTGGGTGGTGATGATGTGATCGCCCTTTGAACGGAAGAGCCCGCTGCATCCCTTGATCGCAAAATTATTGGATTCGGTCCCCCCGCTGGTAAAGATAATTTCTTCCGGCTTGCAATTCAGCAGCGATGCAACCTGTTGGCGGGCGCTGATGACCGCCTGCCGGGGTTTGCTGCCGTAATAATGGGAACTCGACGGATTGCCGAATTCTTCCTCGAAAAACGGCCGCATGGCCGCAATGACTTCCGGGTCATGGGGGGTGGTGGCGTTATAATCCAGGTAGATGGGTTTGGGCATGGTGCTGTTCTCCCGTGGCGTCGATGGCTTCCTTGCCGGTGATCGCATCCTTGGTGATGACGCCGACATTTGCAACGGCGTCGTTCATCGTCTGCGGGTCCATGACCCGGCCGTTGTTGATGACGAGCTCGCAGTCCTGGGCAAAAGCAGCTGCAGCCAGGCTTATGCCAGCCAAGACGATGGTCAATTTTCTCATAACGTTCTTCATGGTGTGTTTTGTTCCTTTCTCATCGCATCGGGGTGTTTTACAGCTGTCAGATATCCCTCAATCAGCATGAAGTGCATGGTTTTTCTGATCGACGGCGCCACTGCCATGGGCTGGTCGGGCTTGCGGTCCTCGAATTCGGCGACGATCACGCCGTTTCGGATGTGAATCGTCCGGGGGAAAACCCGATCACCTAAAAGAACCGCATTCGTCCCTCCGTAGGTGTCGACGTCGGCGATGGCCGCAGCGACGTAATAAAAGGTTCCGCTGCCACCGGGGTCGTGCATAAGGAACAGCGCGGCATCGTCCCGGCCGTCGTGGTTCAGGTCGCCATACGCTGGTTTAGCGAACACGACTGTGGTGATTTTAATAGCCGATCCTGGTGCGGGCTGAACTTCGGCCCGGCCATCAACAAGCGGTACCGCCTGCTCCTCGATCATGTAAGTGGCATTGAGAACACCTTTAAGGGCGCCTTCCGGCGGGCCCGCATGAACCGGAAAAACAAACAAAGCAGATAGAGCGCAACCCAATAGCAAACGAGTGATGATTCTGATGGCGTCACCTTCCTTCCGGCGCTTCAATGTTACCCTTCAGAGCGAAACTTCATCGTGCCGCTGTCGTAAGGCAGCTCCAGGTAAAGCAAGCCGTTGTCGACGAAAAAGGAAACCACCCGCTGCAGGTCCCGCATGAAAGCGCTGTCCAGACTGTCCGGCGGGCAGGCCATGCGCGTCGACAGCAGGGGGCCAAAGGACAGTTTGCCCGGGGAGATTTTGAACTCCCCGCCACCGCGGTTGCAGTCAAACCGGATCTGAGCCCTGCCGTCGGTCTGCAGAATAATGGTGTAGCGTTCGGGCGCCGGCACCGTGATCTTTTCCACCGGAGTGATGGTCGATTCCCACTGCCAGGTCTTACCCAAAACAGTCTGGGGATCGGTGCTGCGCTTACGCTGAATGGGCGAAGAACCGACAGTGCAGCCGACCACCATCATTGCAACCAATAGAACCAATAGCGTTCGATGCATATTCATCCTTTCTTCAGTGGTCACATATTGCGCAAAAAATCAGTGGGTCTTCTTTTCTTTGGCGGGAGCATTTAATCCCAATTGCCCGATGCTCTGGACGTCACAGGGATGACTGTTATTCGCACCCAAGTGTACGAAAGGTGCCAACAGTGCCAACGGCCCGACCGCAAGAGCGCTTAGGGCCTCAGCGCCTTTGGTTAATAAAGAAACCGTGTCCGGCCTCACTTTGGGATCCATGATACTGCCGCTGACCCGAAGCGTTGTCGCCAGGCTCAGGTCGGGATGTGCGGACTTTGGCACGAGCAAAAAATTTATCCGTTCGGTGCCCAGGTTGATCTCCCCCCCACCGGCCAGGGTGCCGGCCCGGGTATTGAACACAAAGGCCTGACTGGCGGCAACTCCGTTTTTGATATCGAACTGGACGACGGCACATCTGATCTGATCGGCCGCTTCGGGCGGTCGCCAGATTTGGATGACCTTTTGGGAGAGACCGGCAGAGAGCATATCAAGATATTGGGTCAGGTACCCCGCACCCATGACGGCACCGATCGAACCGTCAAGATTTGCCATCAGGCTGTGAACCGAATCCCCGCTGCTTTTGCCATGGCCCGCGATATCGACGATGGCCTGGACCTTATCGCTCTTACCGGTTTCTTTTAGAAATTCGCCCAGGTTAAAGTTTTGAACCAGGAAACGGGTATCCGCCTGAGATGGCGTGCCGGCATTAATCTTAAAATTTCCCGAAATTTTGGTCTCCTTGTAGGTCGCTTCGAGCTTATCGATGCTGAAATCATGGTCCTCGAGTTTGAGTGCCAGGTGACCGAAATCAAGACGCGCATTTTTGGCGTAAATATTTTTGGCTTTTAAAACGATGTCAGCGTCCATCTTCTTGAGGATATCAAACGGCAGGGAAGCATCGGAAAATAAACGGCGCCTTTGTTTACTTTTCTTATCCGGTTTTTGTTCGTCCATCTCAAAGCTTTTCATCAGGGCTGTGAGATCGATCACCGACGACTCAAGGCGTATGGTGATTTTGGGACGTTTGAGAAATGCCACCCTGGCCAGCCCCTTAAAATCGCTTTTATCAATAATGGCTGAAAATGCGTTCAGCGAAAGGTCCGCTGCCGCACCCGAAAGTTTACTGCGCACATCAAAGGCGCCCAGCTCGGGCAGCTCTGCCTCGGCCAGCGGCCCGATTTCGGCCAGCTCCTTGCCGGTCAGCCTGGACTGCAGGTCCATGCCCTTGAGGGTGAGCAGATCTTTGACCGCGCCCGTGAAGGATAGGCGCATACTGCCCCGCGCGGCGCTGCCTTCTGCTTCCTGCAGGGCGAGCGCATCGGTGGAACCGGACAGCCGGCCTCGAATCTCGAATTGATCGGTGGCCGGCAGTTTTTCTCCGATGACCGGCGCGATCACCGCCAGATCCTTACCCGAGATTTTCAGTTTGAGATCAACGCCGCTGAAGGCGATCAAGTTGGCAACGCTGCCGCTGATGGCCATATCGATACTGCTTCCGGACAGGTTCCCATTGATATTGTCAAGCCTCAGGGCCTCTCCGGATCCCTTCAGGTGCCCTGCAGCATCAAAGGTTTTTGTCTCTGGTAGCTGAATATCCAGAAAAGGCCCGAGAGACGCAAAATTTTTACCGTTCAGCCGGGCCGCCACATCTATACCCTGAAGGGTCAGAATATCGTCAACCGCACCATTAATTTTGACCGCGGAGTTGGCCAACGTTCCCGACAGCTGCAGCGGCAAGCGCTGGTGCGCAAATACATCGCGAACCCGTCCGGTTTTACCCGATAATGAGAGCGGCTGTCCTTTATAATCAGCCTTGAATTTAAGCGCCAGTGCATCTTCATTTCCCTGCCGGTTCATCTCCAGGCTCGCCAGAGTGAAATGTCTTGGGGACCCAGTCCTATTCCCGCGAAATGTCAGACGCAGGTTCTCAATGCTGACCCGGCTTACTTCTATCGCGGTTGGCTTAAACAGCCCGCTGCCTCCAGTGGAAGTGCTCCCTGCCAGAAAGACCCAATTACCCTGTGCCTCAGGACCGGTCTCAAGCAACACATTGACACCCACAAGACGGATATACTTTATGTCCAGATCCTTAAACAACAGCGGTAACAGCCGCACCCGGGCCTGCAACCTCTCAATTTCAATCATTTGCGGCTGCGAGCCCCAGGAGACGTTGGCAAGCGCCACATCCGTCACCACCAGGGCCGGCGCAAATCCGATCTCGAGGTTTACTTCGCCACCCAGGCTCAGTTTGCGGCCTGTGGCATCCTCAACCATTTGAGCAACCAGCGGTTTTAGTTTGTTGTAGTCATAGGTGTTTAGGTAGACATAGACGGCCGCCATCAAAATAACGATCGTCAGAACACCGATTGCCAGAATCCATTTCCAACGCATGAGATTCCTTTCTCTAATCCGAAATTACAACTCCACAATTGACTGTCTTCTTTAAATCTAAGCCGCATTTTACCACAGATCTTCTTGATCCCGAGAGTGCCAGGTGGCTCTGTCAACAGTCAGGGAATATTATTCATTCTTCTCATCAGTCGTGGCACCTGTCGATGATCCCGTCTGAAGCGAAGCGGAAGCGGGGAACACTGAAACCTTGCGCAGCAGCCCTACTTGAACAACTTCCCGCCAAAATGCTCCGTATATTTTTCAATTTCTTTGGCAAAATGTTCCAGGAACTTATCCATCTTTTCGCCTTCATGCTGCATGACGTTTTCAGCAATGTTGGAAGCTTTATCATATGCTTTTTCAAATTCATGATCGGCCAGGCCGCTGATCTCTTTTGCTTCTTCCTTGGTAATGTGCCCGCAGTGGGCAAAAACCGATGCAAATACGCCACTCAAATGTTTCACTTTTTCTTTCGCCATTTTTCAGTCCTCCTTTTATAAGAATGGGTGTTAAGAAATCGCAGAATAGATTAGCCACAAAGGCACTACGCCACAAAGTTTATAAAATAAATCTATTGATTCCGCTTTTGATAAGCGGCACGTTGAAATTGATAAGAAAACCAAGACGTTTACCCGTTAGTCTTAAATGGCTGAGTAGTTGTGCCTTCCACTCAGGATTCATCTTGTCGACTGCTTTAAGTTCACAAATAACGAGATCTTCGACGAATACATCTAAACGGTATCCCCCATCAAATATCATCCCGTCATATCTAATCGGGAGATCAACTTGTCTTTGATATTTTAATTCGCGCTTGGACCGTTCATGGCAAAAACAAACTTCGTAAACTCTTTCAAGAAGACCCGGTCCCAATGCTTTGTGAACCGTAAATGCCGCATCAACAATTTTTTCAGCAATTAATTCTTCTCTTTTTGGCAAAATTTTAAACTTCATATTTATGCTTTGTGCCTTGGTGTCTCAGTGGCTGAACAAATTCCATCAAATATTCGAAACGCGCCACCCGGAACCCGAATCACCAGTCCGACCGGTTGAATAGGCGATCGACCTCTTGAAACCGCGGAAATTTTAGCTCGAAGGTTCCGGGTTCAAGGCTCAAAATAGATTAATCACGCGCTGCATGGTTCGCATTGCGGGTTGCGTGTTCCGTATTTGGGCTGCCAGCAGACAGTGGCTAAAGCCGCTGAACGCAGAATCGCGAACCTTTGAATCCGAAACCTATCCGTTTCTTTTTCTTTTTTCAACTATACTATTTAAATTATAGCTCACAGAAGGACTCAGACTGTAAACACGACCACCGGGCCCAGAAAAGTGAGCAGCACGTTGGAAACGGCATGGCTGACGCGATAGCCAAGCACAGGCGTGCTGCTTTCGGCGGCGTCGCTCACACCGTATTTGATTTGGTAATCTTAAAATCAAGTTAATCTGAAAATAGAACCCTTAATACCATCGAATATCCACAGTCGTGAATCTCCTGCCGGGGCGCAGCTCGTCAGAGCAAAGACCGGTTCTCCTGGAAACATGACCCGTCGTTTTCCGCCATGAGCAGTCAATGACCTGCCGCCGAACGCACGGCTTGTGTATTCAGGCGTACACCTTCGATCTCGGTGGTTTTCAAGGCCTCCTCGATCAGAACTTCAGCCCGCGCCTGCTGCTGAACTTCAAAACCCAGCTCGCATCTGGGCCAAAAAAGCGCCCTGTTGAAAGCGGCAGTCGTCCAAAAGCTTCAACAATACGGTGCTGTCCCATTGAAACTCCGGCCGGGTTGGAAATTGCCAGATATAGCGCCGACCTTGAGTCATATTATCCTCCTAATCGACTCATATTTTGAGTCAATTATAGAGATTATCCGACTCACCGTCTAGAATAAAATCCTGCTTGAAGTTTCCTTTTGTTCGATAATTTTACTGAGGGAAATAATGAAGTATTGGTGTGCGGTAAAAATTTAGCAGCACTGAAGCGGTTCATGAAATCCTGATTGACATTGAGCTCCAGATAGGTGATGCGGTCGCGGATTTGATCGATTTCATCATGATATTTGTCGGATTGAAGGGCCAGGGCGGCGCCGGCCAGCGAGCTGTTTCCCATCGGTTTGTACCGATCCAACGGCAGGTCCGGCAGCATTCCGATGGTAATCGCCGACGCCGGGTTGATGAAAGAGCCGAAGGTGCCGGCCACGTAAAAAGATTCCAGATCCTGCGGCGCGATTCCAACGGATGCGGTAATGGTTTCCAGGATCGTATACATGGCGGCTTTGGATCGGATTAGACTGTCCAGATCTGCCTGGCTGATGGTCAGATCAGAGCCGGTATCCGAGCCTTCCGCTGCAACAACGACCAGATGCAACTGACCGTCTATCTTTTTAACGCTGGGGCCGCAAACCGCCGGCACCAGTTTGCCCCGGACATCGATCATGCCGGCCTGAAACAATCGGGCCGCCAGGTCGATGACGCCGGAACCGCAAATCCCTTTTGGCGGCAGATCATCGATGGTGTGGATCTTAAATTCGCGCGTATCGGTCACAAGCGAGATTTGATCGATCACGCCCGGGCCGGCGGCCATACCCATGCGGGTGACGCCACCTTCCAGCGCCGGACCGGCGGCTCCGGCGCAGGCAATTAACCAGTTTTTATTGCCGAGCACGACTTCGGCATTGGTCCCTACATCAACCAGAATGCAGGTTCGTGATTTTTTGTAGATTTCTGAAAATAAAATTCCAGCAATTAAGTCCCCGCCGAAGTAACTTCCGATGTTGGGGAAAATTAATACCCGTGCCCGGGGGTGCACTTGCAGGCCCAGCGCGGCGGCCTTCATGACACCGGGCGCGTTGACCGCCGGGATATAAGGCTCCCGGATGATCCAGCGGGGATTGAGGCCCATAAAAAGATGGGTCATGGT
>WOR8_10002918_pt1 | contig 17380 bp, 1 predicted proteins | sample DeeMarSeWOR38_10_FD_19890 | JGI IMG/M metagenome (IMG submission 19890)
GCCTCGACAGGAAGATCCTCGCATCAATCATGTCTATGTCGCCGGATCGCTTAATTTACGTATCTTGTGATCCAGCCACATTGGCGCGCGACAGTCGGGTTCTTATCCAAGGGGGATATGCACCGATTAAATTCATTCCCATCGATCTCTTCAGCCAGACATTCCATATAGAAACGATCAGCTTCTGGTCAAAATAAGCTCATAATTATCTGTAAACATAGGCGGTGGGTTTTGACACACTGGAATCTTTGGTCAAGCGACTGAGTGAATATTGGCTTAGTTTTCGTGTATTTGATTGGATTTGAGATGCCTCCTAGACTAACAACCGCACTAAGCAAGTAATCGGTTACATAAAAACACGAAGCTGAATATTCGCAGTTTTTAATCCTTATACAGAATGTAGGTTGTGTTCATGTTGACGGCACCCGCACATTTTCCGATTGCATTTGACAAAAAAATCTATATAATAGATGTACTGGAAAGTTAAAAGTTTTCAACATTCCCAGGCGCAAGATTCCTGACATCCGCCTGAATTCAGGTGGCTTTCTATGTATAATTCCCTGCCTTTTTCAATCGGAACGCTTCATATTATTCAACGTAGGAATAGTAAACCGCTATTGTTGGCCTCTTGGGAGGATAGTCAGCATGGCGATTGTCAATTCGGTTATTAACTCAACAGGAACGGCTTGTTATAAACTGAATCCAAATCCCGAGCTGGAACAGGGTTTTCGCCGGCGCTGATGATTTAAATTTATCTTCGCTGGGATCGGATAAGTAATCTTTTTCTTATAAACTTGAGCCCATTCTCCAATCCCACTCCTGGGCTTTCACATTGTCGTCAATTGAATAACTGATCAGGAGGTCTCGTGGACAGAAACGATCTCTCCAAAGCGCCAAACTTTGGGCAAGCATTTTCCATCTTTGGTGTTAATTTCTCCCTGCCTGTCACACCGAAAACAACAGTGGTGGGAGAAACCCTGACCGTCACTGCCGATTTGTCGGACGACCAAGGCTTTTCTATTTCCAGCGGTCTGGCCTGGCTGCGCGACCTGGGGGGGACGCTCTTCCGGGAGCTGCAGAACGACGAGGAGGAACGGCCCCAGGACGTGGTGAGCCTGGAACTCACACCTAAAGCGGAAACCACGCTGACCCTGCTGACCGTAGAGTTGGACGATCCAACATCGATGCGACTCTTGCCTCCAGAATCGAATGTCGGTGTGACCTTGGTGCTGGCGTTAACCCTAAATGTGGGAGAAGGTTTTGACTTCCCATTCCTTAAGCGGAAAGACATGCCGTCGATTCCTGACATCTTGGGCCAGAGCATTACCATCGGGAAGCACGGCACGAATGGCGATAAGAGTATTAGCTTTCCCCCCAAAACGCTCGGCGAGGTGATCCAAATTGCCGTTCCGATAACTCTAAAAATTGGCGATAGCCTGCTTTTTGAAGCCGAGATACCTTTCAAGTTTGATCTGTCCAGATTTGCGCTGAGCATTGACCATGAGCAAGGCGTGCACCTGCTTTCGAACCAGCCGAATTTTGTCACACCAGATCTGCTCGGACTGACCTGGACCTTCCGGGGGGTGCCCAAGGAAGGTGGCTACCACTACTTGACGCTGGTGACCAAGGATCTCAACTACCAGTTACAGCTGGCCCCCGGTGCCAGCCTGGAGCTGGCCTATACGGAGATCAGCCGCGAGCCGATCGTCTTTCGCGTGACCGAGTTTGTGCTGTCACCCAAGGGGCTCACGCTGGCCGCTGAGATCGCCGACGATCCGGTGCGCCTCAACGGCCTGGATACCAAGTTCCGCTTCCAGGGCAGCCAGTTGCGCATCGTCGAGAACAAGATTCAGGACCTGACCATCGCCGGCTCCGGCCCCCTGCCGCCAGACCTGGTAGGGGATGCGGTGGCCGACATCGCCCTGCAATTCAAGCAGGTGGAAGGGGGCCTGCAGCTGGTATCGGGTGCGGCCCAGTTGCGCGGGGACAAGCCCCTGGATTGCAAGGGCACCCGCTTCCAATTCTCAATCGACGCCATGGGCCTCAAGTTCGTCTACGACCAGAAATTCCACCTCTACTTTGCCCTGACCGGCCAGGCCAAATTCGTGCCTGAGCCCTCCGACGACAAAAACGGCCCTCTGGCCCTACTGCCCGAGATCACGCTGGACCTGGTGGAGTGCCCGCTTACCGGCGACGCGAGCATTATCGCCAAGTACATCAATTTTTTGGTCGAATTCCCCACCCCTGTCTCGTTTTCCTTTCTGGGCGCCTATGGCTTTGAGCTGCGTGCCATCGGCTTTCTGCCGCAATGTGAAAAGTTCGATGGGCGCGGGGCTATGCTGCTCAGCGGGCAGGTCATGTTTGCCCAGGGCAGCGGCGACGTAGCCGACCCCAAGCCGGATCTGCACAAACTGTACATCGGCCTACCGCCCAAGGGCGAGACCAAGCCTCAGGTGGATATGGGCAACCTGTCGGTGAGCATCAAGGCTGGCGAAAACTTCAAGCTCAGCGGCTCGGTCAGCTTCAAGTTCGACGCCACCATGCAAGGCTTTACCGGCGACGGCGTGCTCGAGATCACGGGGCTGCCGCCTATGGCCGCCGCCTTCGGCTTTATGCGTGTCCGCCGCGACGCTGATGCCCCTTGGGTTCGGGCCTGGTTCATCTACATCGAGGTGCGCCAGGTCAGCTTCCGGGTCCCCATCCTCGAGTTCTACATCCGCGAGGTAGGGCTGGGCTTTGGTTACCGCTTCACCCTGGTGTCGATCAAGGCTGCCGACGAGGCGGGCGACATCAAGCAACTCATCCGCGAGCTGAAGGCCCTCTCGCGCACCCAGGGCGACCTTTCCAAGCAGGATCGCTGGTCGGTCGATCTGGAAGAAGCGGGACAGGACCCGCGCTGGACCATCGTCCTGCGGGCCATGATCTCCCAGATGTCGGCCGCCCCCTCGCCGCTGACCTGGAACGAGGTCAACGAGCGGAAACTGTCCAACACCTACCTGTTTGACGCCGTCATCGCCGTCCGCAGCGACCTGACCTTCTTTATGGCTGTGCGCGGCTGGCTGAACACCAACTATGGGACGTTCATCCAGGCCCGCAACGATAACAAATCCCTGGCCCCCCTCGTCAGCGGCTTTGTGCTGCTGTCGGTGCGGCAGAAACGCTTCCTGGCCCACCTGGCCTCCAACCCCGATGGGCATCTGGGCACAACCACATATCCGCTCAAACCGCCTCTACCCGAGTTCACGAAACGGGCCCTAAGCAACGTCCAGTTCTCAGCCACGCTGCTCATCGAGCCGGGCTTGATGCACTTTGAGCTGGGCTGGCCCAACATGCTGCGCTGGAACGACAGCCTGGGGCCGCTGACCGCCGAGCTGCGGGGCGGCTTTATCTTCCGCATCTCCAGAACCGAGTTGCTGATCGGTGTGAGCTATCTGGCCCGGGCCCGGCTGGTGATCTCGGCCAGCATAAACCTAGGTCTGGTGGGAGCCAACTTGACAGCCGTCGCCGACGCAGCCTACGGCGCTCGCTTCATCGGGTTGATCCCCTTCGACGAGCGCTCGCTGGCCGTCTATGGCGCCATCGGGTTGGAACTGCGCATCCAGATCGCGCTGTCCTTGTGGATCAAGATCCCCTTGATCTTTTATACCATCAAGCTGTCGTTCAGCTTCAAGTTCGAGATCGGCTTCACCGCCGGGCTCGAGGTGGCGGTCCACGGCAGCGCCGTCGGCCTGCGCGGCAGGGGCACCATCTCGCTGTCGGTGATGGGCCACAGCCTGCAGTTCAACGTCAGGCTGGGCGTCAACGAAAAAGCTGTCACCGCCGCCAGCCTGGCGACGGAGAAGTACATGCACATCGGGCTGGAGGCAACCGACGTGGAGACCGGCCTGCCCGGCGTGGATGCTGAGGTGGTCGCGGCACCCGAAGCGGCCTTTGCGCTTCCAGGGGCAGAGGTCCAACCCGAGATTTCCGAGCCTGCCTTTTCTGCGCCCGATTATAGCGTGTTTGTCATCCGCGAATCGGAGGCGGACGAATATTCTTACTTTGTCCTGCTGCCCAAGGGTGAAACGGCAGACGGGACACCGCAACGCGGTTTCCTGCCCGTGCCTCCCAATAGAAATACCACTGTGGTAAACGATTTTGCGCTTGAACTGCCTTCCGAGGTCGCCGGCCTCCAGCAGTTCGACCCCACTAATAACGCAACGCCGTGGGTTGAGATCGAACAGGTTGACGAGAATGCACTGATCAAATGGAAAGCCAACTGGGACGCCAAGATCGCCACGTCGGACGATAAGCTCGATCCCGGCGCCGCATATGAGCATCCGGGCAAGCCTGAAGGCATCGAACCCGTGAACGAACTCACCCTGCAGCAATACCTGCGCCAGGCTTTCCTGGTGGAGAACGGCAACGGCAACAACGACGCCACCCTCGATGATGTGGTTCCCATCGGCGATCCCGACCCGATCTATGAGAGCATCGAACGGCTGGAGGACGAACGGGTGCAAAACCCGTCCGACGGCGCCTTTGAGGCGGCCGTGCGCGGCGCGGTGGAGCAGTTCCGCGGCTCGCCCTTATTCAAGCACGATCCCAACCTGGCATACGATAAGGCGCTGGAAGAGGCTTTCGACCCCGACACCACCATCTACGACACAGAGAACCCCGACGTGCTGCCGGAAGCCAACCAGCAGGCCCACCAGATCCGCGGCCTGGTGATCCACGATCTGGTCAATGACCTGCGCGAGTATGTGGCTGCCTTTAGCAGCGATGAGGCGTACCCGACCGAGTCATCGATCCCCTTCCAGATGGGTCTCGTGTTCCGCGTGCCGGCCGGCAACGCCCCCCCCACCTGGCTGCTGGAGCCAGTGGACGATGGGCCCAAGATTTACCAGCGGGTTAGGCCAGAGGACACAGAACCTACCCCCGAGGCGCATACCCTGCACACCTTTAACGTGCGCCAGACCGACTTTGCCGCCCACCCGCCCCAGTTCCAGCGCGTGCAGCATTTTAGCGACGCCAACACCATCGCCATCGCCTGGGACCTGGAGTGGGAGCAAACGAACGGCCTCACGGACGCCCGGGCGGAACCGGAGCACCATCTGCAGTACTACCGGGTGCGTCGCCGCCCGCTGGACGGCCGCACGCCGGAGGTCGTCTACCAGGTCAAGAACGCCTCCGTATTGCACAGACCAGGGAACGGCTCGCTTAATAGCCTCAAGCCGCGCTTCCAGGTGGTGGATCACTTTAACGAGGAAACCCTCGAAGAACAAGCCGGCCTGCCCGCCACCGGTCGCAGCTACCTGTACAACATCACGCCCGTCGATTTTTGCGACAAGCTGGGCCAGCCCCTGACCCTGGTGGCCACCCGCTTCCCCAACGAGCCGCCGCGCGTGCCGGTGGATGGCGAGCTGGTGGTCGAATATCGTCTGCCACTCGAGGAGACTGCCCCGCCCCCGGCGGTCGAGGCGGTCGAGCCCGCCGACCTCGTTGTGACCTGGAGCGAGCCCTCGAATCCCAAAGAAGGCCCCACGGTGGCCATCGACGATTACTATCTGATCTTCCGCCGCGAAGCGACGCTGCCCATCGGCAGCTACGGCCTGGACAGCTCGACCCAACGGGCGCGCACCGGACTGCTGCCCACCAGCAACGCCCGCCCCCTGCCCACCGATATCAAGGTCCTGCTGGTGCCCCAGGGTCCGCTCGGTGAGCGCTTTGCCAGCCATGCCAGGCTCCCCTCCGACGGCCCCGAAGTTAAGGACAAACTGCTGGAGGTGTTGCGGCGGGCAGGCGTCTTTCCAGAGGAGCGGGATGGCACCTGGCGGCCCGAGGCTTGGCGGGTGTTCTTGCAGACCGTTTCGACCAACCAGGTGCCGTCGGCGCTGGCGCCGGTGCAACTCCTGCTCCGGGCGCGCCCTGAGGACAACAAAAATGGTGGGGTCGAAGAGCGGCACCCGGCTGAGCTGGAATGGCTGCCCCAGCCGGTCATGCTGCCCATGCTGCCGCCCGAGGACCAGCGGGGGGTATCCGGAATCGCTCACTTTCCTATGCCCGTCAACGACGACTTTACCTTCATACCTGAGCTGGGCAATGTAGCCTACCAAACCCATCCCCTGGGCCTGCGCTGTATCCGCTTCCGCTGGAACCAGGGGCCCAGCCACTTGCCGGACTATCCATTGGACCTGACAGCGGGCTACGAGCTGCTGGAGCTGGATGTGGACGCCCACACCAGCGCCACCTTTGCAGATCCTGAGCGTCTGCAGAAGGCGCTGCGCCGCATCCAGGAGGTGCAGATGCTGCCGGCCGATGACCTGCTGTTGGCGCCGGGCGACACACTGAGCGCCAACCAGTGGGAGGCCTGGTACCCCAGCGCCATCCTCCGCCGCCAGGCCGCGGAGCCGCCCCTGGAAGGTTCCGAGTTGGAGGAGGGTCCCTGGTACTCCTGGCGCGAGTCGATCCTGGAGTGGCCGGAGTGGCCGGGCCTGACCGACCTGAGCGCTGACCAGGTGCGCGCGCCGCGGCCGGAAGCCCTGCATCCCCTCTTGCGAGCGGTCACGAACACCCTGGGCGGTCAGCCCCTGTTCAGCCTATATGTCCAAGACGAGCTGAGCACTGGACCTTTGCCCCAACCGATGGCTGATGAGTTTACCCGACAGGGGCTGTCCCTACCCGATCCACTAGATTGGACGGTTCTGATGCCCGACTTAGAAGGCGATGCTTGGCAGGTAAAGGACAGCGAGGGGAACGTGATCTGCAAGATCATCCAAGAGAATGCCGTGGAGGTAAAACGACTGCACGTTTTTACAGACATGGATCGAGAGTACATTATTGACCTGCAGACCAGCCCGCCGTTCCAGCCGCAAGACTTTGACGGTCTCCTGGAGTCCACCGATCCGGACGGCGATCCCTATGGCTGGAGCGTCCTGCAGCGCTTTGGCCTGGCGGTCGCCTTTTCCTTGCATCAGAAGAGCAACGGCGAGCTGGTCCTGGGCCAGGATCTCCTGGAGATCGTGAATGAGGTGCTGGACCACTTGCAGGCCACGCACGGCGCTTACTACAAACATCTGCACGTGGAGCTGCTCTTCCAGCCCGGCCGTCGCGTCGAGTTGAAGGAGATGGACGCCAGCGCCGACGCGCTGCTGGGTATCCTGCAACTCAGCCTGCGCCCATCGATCAAGCAGGTGCTCAAGTACGGCCGGGTGGAGGTGCAGGGTCCCGCCGGCAAGCAGGTACACCTGACCTTCACCTTTAGCCAACCGTTCAGCCTGATCAACCAATCCGATCCAGCCAGCGGGCAGGCGGAGTTGGAGCCGGCCGAGGCTGGGCAGGATGAGACGTTCACACGCACGATCACGTTCCCGGCGGATGGCGTCACTAACCTGCTGCTGCGCGGAGAGGAGCTGCCCACGGTCGAGCTGGATTCCTCCAAACCCGATAAAAACGATGGTGTGCAGATTACTTATTACCGCCGAGTGGATGTGCAGGGCCCCGCAGGCCAACAGGTCCACCTGGCCTTCACCTACAGCCAGCCGTTCAGTCTGCTCGACCAATCCGACCCGGCCAGGGAGTGGGTGGAGTTGGAGCCGGCCCAGGAGGGGCAGGAAGAGACGGTCGAGCGCACGATCACGCTGCCGGCGAATGGCCGCACGAACCTGCTGCTGCGCGGCGAGGAATTACCCACCGTCGAGCTAGACCGCTGGAAAGAGATCGAAAACAACGATGTACAGTTTGCCTATCACCGCTGGGTGGAGGTGCAGGGCCCCGCCGGCAAGCAAGTGTACCTGATCTTCACCTTCAGCCAACCGTTCAGCCTGATTCTCGACGTTGGCGAAGCGCCAGAGCTTCTTACGCCATCAACCAGTCCTTGGTCACGCGAGATTACGCTGCCGCCAAACGGCCGCGCCGAGCTGCTCTTGCGCGGCGAGGAACTGCCGACGGTCAAGCTGGACCCCGAGAAAGCAGTCGAAAACGAGAATGTGCGGCTTGTCCAAAAGTTTACGCTGTACACGGACGGCTTTGACGCGACCGCGCCGTTCTCCACTTATTTCACGCGCTCGGCGGAGTCGCTGGCAGAGGCCTTTGAGGGCAACGAGCAAGACTGGAAGCGCTTCAGGCGCTACGCCGAAGCCCTGACCCCCCTGGGCAGCGAGGAGCCGCACATCGAGGTCAAGACCGACGCAGACGGTCTCCAGGAGCAATTACCCGCCTACCTGGCCTGGGCGCAACGCTTCTTCGACGCCTCTGCCCCGGTCGAGACGGGTGGCGACGGGCTGACTCAAACGGTGACCGGCCCGTGGCTGGCGACAGCCTACCCGCGCGTGGCCACGCCGGCGCTGGTGGCACCGGACGACAGCGGACGCTTAACTTATGACCACCTGCTGCAGGACAAGTGGGCCCACACCTACCGCTACTACATTCGCCCCTACGACCGCTACCGGCTGTTGTGGCAGAGCCTGCTCACGTCACCGGTGCTGTTCCCCAAACCCGAGGAACGAGTGGGCGCGGGACTGGCACAGGCCCAACCGGATCCCGCCGCGGGCGGCCTGGATGTAGTCCTGGACCGCACCCAGCCGGTGGACATGCCGTTGGTGCTCAACTCCGCCCGCTTGGACCCGCCCAGTACGCCAGGCCAGCCGGCCGTGCCGGGCACCACCTGGGAGGTGATCGTGGCCCGGCACCCCGAACAGGCCCTGATAGAGCGCAACCAGACCCTGGCGCGACAGCTCTCGTTCCGGCAGGTGGCTTTTACCCTGCTGCGGCGCTTTGCCTATCACGATTGGCTGATCAAGCTTGATGTGGACGAGGATGCGCTCAAATGGATCGAGAACGTCCTGCCCGATGGGCTCCCCGAGAGTTATCCCGAGCGGCCGGACCACGTCGTCTTTGACCCGGATTCCCCGTTGCCGGAAAACATAGCGTGCAGCCTGGACCTGCCCCAGCGCATCGGCAACTTCCAGCAGGGCGCGCTGGTGCTGCAGTGGGAGGCGCTGCCTTTCTTCTACGAGCACCGCCTGCTGCTGGTGGCTCAGACCGCCAGCACGGTCTCGCCTGTCAACCAGGTGACGCAGCGGGATTTCGAGTACCGTTCGCCCGACCTGTTTGACGAGAGCCGTTTTCCGGCCTGGATGGCTTCGGTCGAGGGCCGACTGGAGCGAGGGGTCAACCCCGGACCGCCTTTCGTTGGTCCGGACAGCGAGCAGCCGGAGTTAGGGCCGGCCGTGGATCTTAATAGTCGGCTGGTGCAGATCCCCCTACACCGCTTTTGGGATTGTTTGCCCGAACAAGCGCAGGAGCAGTGGGCGGCCGAGAAACCGTCCCCAGACGATGGGTCTGAGCGCAAACCGGGCTCCCTGCCCGATCCCGAGGTCGTCTACCAGATCCTCGAGATTCGAGAGGGCAACCTCGAGCTGCAGGTGGAGTTCTATTTCGACCAAGAGGCGGGAGCGTATGCCGTGCGGCAGCTCGGCAAGCGCTTCCTTTCCGAGCTGGTGGAACTCGAGCCTCCTGCCACGCAGCAGGCGGATTACGTGCTGCATACCGTGCTGCGCGAAGTGAGCGAGGTGACCCTCGGGCGGGCGTATGACGAATCTGAGATCGATGAGCCAACGCGGCACAAGATCGCCTTCGACGCCGACAGCGGAAGGCTGTCCGTCCTGGATGTGCTCACCAGGCAAGACCACCTCAACATACTACTACACTCATCTGTGGAGCTATGGCTGTTGGCAGAGGAATATGATCTGTTGGCTGACTACAGCGGCACATATTTGGACCAGCTGGCAGCGTTTCTGGACGAATGGTACGCCGCGCGGCTCGTGACCATCGACGCCCCAGAACTGCCGTCCGAGCTTGCGGGCAAAGTGGACTATATTGCGCTTGACGCCTATCCGCTAATCGCCCTAATTGGACCGCTTGATGAGGCTCAGAGCGCTGCGCTGCTTGCGCTCGCTGAGGATAGTGACGTGAATCTCAAAGCAGCCCTGGAAAGGCTCGCCGATGCGCCACCTCAGATCGGCCAATGGGTCGTGCTTGCTGCCAAGCTTCTCGCATCATCCGATATCCCAGAGGCACTGAGATCGAACGCATCCGTCGCTGCCGACAAGAGTGAGCTGACCTGGACCGGCCCTATGACCATGGAACAAAAAACAGCGTTGGAGAACCTGATCGGCCAGCGGGCCGCAGAAGATCTGCAGAATCAGCTAATCAGGGCAGAGCTCGAGGAGCCGTACACTCTGTGGGCGAAACCGCCAACGCCTGACACTTCCAGCCTGGAGGGCAAGTTTGCGATCGACACTGCGCTGGAGCACGAGTGGACGCTGAGCTGGACCGGCCCGATGAGCGACGACGACGTGGAAGCCCTGCTGGGGCTCGAGGACGATGAGAACTTCCAGGTGGGGATCAGGTCCTTGATCGAAAAGGTGCTGTCCGGGCAGGCGTGGGACGTCGAGCGCTTGAAGCAGGCTGCCGACGCAGCTCAGGCCGAGGCCGACGCGGCGAAGGCCAACGAGGACCCGAACGTTGAAGAGCTGCAAGCGCAGGCGGATGATGCAAAGAAACGGTCCGCCAACGCTGAGGCTGTTTTGAACGCCGCAAGTGCAAAGTACGCAGAACTGACGTCGACGGAACCGAGCGGGGCGATCACGCCTGCCGAACTGACGAATCCCCTGCAGGACACAACATTCACGGTAAAGATCCCCTGGCGCGTCACAGCGGACCACGTCAAGCAGATCCTTGGCCCTGAACAGGCATCACGCATGACGCTACCTCCGGCGGGAGCGCAGCTCAGCTGGGAGAACGTGTACGATCTACACACCAGTGACTTTGTCGCATCTGTGGATACGGGCCTAAATGAGCAATACCCGGCCATCGAGCCGTTCCCCGTCATTCTCGTCTTCACCCAGGCGTTTGAAAGCCTTGTTCACCAGATAGAAAATGCCCAGTTCATGATCGATTACCGACCTATGCAGAGTGACTGCCGGGAGGAACTCAAAACGCAGCTGATCCTGCGCGGCAAGCTCATTCACGCCAAGGGTCCTCTCAGCGCTGAGGAGCGCGAGACGTTGTTGGATGCGTTCCCGGACGAATCCAACCCCGACCGCACGTCGGTCCAGCGCCTGCTGGATGACCTCTCGGAAAGAGACGCATTTCTTTCCGACAAAGATGCGCTCGACCGCCTGTACAACGGCTGGTTCGTTCAGGAGCCGGTGTCCGAGGAGGTGTCCCTGGGCGAACTGCCTGAGGATCTGCAAGCGTTGGTCGACTTTGTACAGTCGGACGACGACGCGCAGCTGAACATCCGCTATCACGGGGTCATGACCCCAGAGGAAGGTGAAACCCTAAAGGCTCTCTTTGATTCTCCTGAGGACAAGGAAGCCATCGAGCGCCTGTATGCCAGATCGGTGAGCAGGGGGCTATATGGCAGTGAGTTAACGATTATGGCCCGTCGCGGCGGGGCCGCCCCCAGCGAAATGAGGCCGCTGGAGGCGAATCCGTTGACGGAGTAAGGGGCATCAGATCCTAAGGGTCTTGCAGATCCTTAGGATCTACATAGGCAAGAATATAGGAGCACGGATATGTCGTCCAAGATTGTAGGGCCGTTCTGGGAAGCTGATGTCCAGGTTGTCCAGGTCAGGTTTGCGGATCCTAAGATCAGGCAGGCACCTGTCCAGGCGTTGCGCGCGCTGTTCGTTGATAACACCAAGAACGCCACAACGGACAGTAATGTTGACCACCTGGCAACGACGTTATTAATGTTGGCCGACGTGCGCAAAGTGCAGGTCAGGGAGGTCAAGAAGAACAGCGGGACCTACTTCTGGAGTCGTAAGCCAGGCGGACCCAGTCCGAAACCAGTCAGCGACGCGGATCTTGAAGACCTGCTGCGGGGCGGCGAGCTGGTTCTCCTGCTGGTCGAGGCCGACGGCGATGAGCAGACACAGTCCACCGACCAGTACACCTGCCTGGCCGGCGAGATCAATCTGGACCCGCTCCGACCAATAGGGAATGCCCGGGAGAGGTTATTCCTGGATCTCAACCTGGAGAGCGCCAATCCCGGCCAGCGCAGCGGGGCAGCAAACCTGACCGGCTCCGTGACCGTGCACAGCAGCGGCCTGTCGCTCTATGGTCAGGTCACCCTGCCTTGGCAGGAGGAAGCGGTTAAGGCACCATTCCAGTTGACGGAGCGGCTGCCCGGAGGTGACGTGCTCCTGACCATCGAGGAGGAGCGGCTGACGGAGTCGGAGCGCAGCAACTGGATAGAAGCCTGGAATAAATTGAGCGTCTATGTGAATCCCGCCCGGCCACTGGATGGTGTGGCGGACGCGCCACCGCTAGCGCCCCATTGGGTCACTCTGGAGATCGCCAACCCTGAGGACGTGCCGCAATTATATTGGGAGTGGGATCCTACTGATGCCTCTGAAGCGGAAGGAACAAGATTGTATTTCCAGACCGGCCAGATCAATCTACTGCTGAGCGACCAGCAGCCGTATTGCCAGGAGTACCCACCCACCTCTCTGGCCAGGATCGTTCCTGGGAAAATCTTGGTGACGCGTGACGGCGATGAGCTTTCCGTAGAGGTCAGTGCCGGTTCGAAGCCAGACGCAAAGCCGGGCAGCTTGAGCTATGTTTATGGAACCGACGAGACTGGAGACGGTAGCCCAGATGAAAGTCTGACGCTTTCCGGGGTACAGGTCGCCTATGATCCCATACAGACGCCTGAGTTCCTGAGACAGCACCAGGACCTGCCCACGCCTGAATGGACGAGGGATAAACCGGTCGAACCCGCTATGCTATGGGGCTTTATGCCCCTGGCGGATGGCTGGGTGCAACTGCCCGTGCCTAACCTAAGCGAGCAGATCTACCTCGACGCCGAGCTGGAGGGGTTCCCGCACGCCCCTGGGGATACCCCACCGGCCCTGTTGCAGGGTGCGGTTACCTTTGGTAACGACACCCCCAACATCATCGCCAGGCACCCGAATGAGCAGCCGTGGAACCTCACCCTGACCGGCGCTCAGCAGGTGACGGGTACCTGGACTTTAAACTCTGATGGGGCGCACGGATTCCGGCTAGATGCTGTGACGCTCGACATCGTGGGCCCGAGATTGGTGGTCAACGGTCTATTTTGGCTCAGCACCGGTCGGCCGACGGCCGCCGACGCGCTGCCCGACCTGGAGGACTGGACGGCGGGCCTGGAATCGATCCCGTTGCGCACGGCAGACCCCGCACGCGACCTTTTCCCGCCGCTGGTGACCATGACTCTGGGGGACCAGGATCAGGCCGGCCCGATCCGCCTCTTATTACGGCAGGAAAACGACGAAGAGATAACCTTTGTCTCGGCCTTGCTGAATGCCTGGTCGCTTTCGTACCAGGTAGATCAGAACCTGCAGGTAGATCAGACCCTGTTTGAAAAGATGCAAGATAAGCACGTCCTGCCCCAGAACGCCTTCAGCCGGCGTCCCCCGTGGCTGTGGCGGCGCCACCCGACGTTGCCTATGGTTCAAGCGTTGCCCTTGACCCAGAGCCAATCGCCGCCCAATTACGCCAGCCCCAGCCGCCAGCTAGTTCCCTACCAGCTTACCTTGGATCAAGACGGGGTCCTGGCAGTGTTCGAAGGCAGAGGGGCGACGGCCTGGGCGAAACTCTTGAGCCGGGCCGAGCCGGCCGGGGATTGGCAGGACCGCGCAGATTTACCGCTGGTGGCGCTGTCGCTGCCGGGTCTGGTGCTGGACCCCAGCCTGGAGGGAGCCGGTCTGGGGAAGGACGAGATCACTCAACTGCCATGCCAGTACCGCTTTGACCTGCCCTACACCGACGAGATCAACGCCCTGGCCCAACTTCCGGAGGTCGTGCCCGACCCGGAAAAGGTATCCCCCTTGCCCGACTCACCGCGGCCCGAACCGGCGCCGCCCCTGACCCGTGAGACTTTCGGGGAGCACTGGGCGCGCCTGTCGCAGCAGGCCAGCCTGGCTGCCGCCGACGCGGTGGAGGCGTTTGATAAAGACGGCCAGACAGCCGTCCGGCATCTGGTCGAACCTTTCGATTGGCCGGTTCAGCCTACCCTGGATCTGGACTCCTACCCCGGCACACTGAGCCTGGCGGAAGACGCCGACAGCCTGGCCCTAAGCGGGGAAAGCGCCCTGCGGGGCATCTCGGGGCAATTCGCCGCTGCGACCGACGGGCAGATCGGCCTTGCCGACGGCGAGGAGAACCCCTTTTTGATCGAGGCGGGGGGCATGGCCGCCCATCGCGGCGAGGATGGTATGTATCGCGACCAGCGCGGGCTGTGGCGCGGGGCCAGCGTCCTGACCGGCAGCTCTGGGCTGATCAGGACACCGGTCCGGTTGCAGCAAAAGGAGGCGGGGGGGAGCGTGGCCTACGATCTGACCTCGGCGCTGGCCCCCTTTGAGCTGATCCTCGGCGACCCCGACGACGGCCGCTGGCAGATCTGGTTCCGCGACCTGCCGGCCCGGCGCGAGGACGGCACCTTTGACCGGGGCCAGGTGCGCTCCGACCAGGCTCAGGACGTCAACGATCCCGGGGGCCTCTCCCGGGAGCACGACTACCTGAGCGGATACGAATGGCGCCTGGGGGCAAGAGCAACACCCCCTATCCCACTGTCTCTGTTCGACCTTTATTTTTACCCACTGACCCTGGAAAAGATGGTTTTCGCCGAGGAAGGGATACAGCACATCGAGGTGGTGGGCCGACTGCAACTCCCGCTGGCTGACCCGCGCGAGATAGAGGACCTCGGCAACGCCGTGCGGCTGACCTTTGTGGGGGATAATGCGGAAATAAGTTTGCAGGCTATCGCGCTCGAGTCGGACGTCGGCGAGTGGCCCCTGGCCCTGCAGCGGGGCGAGGATAGCGGCGCTCCACGCCTTCTGTGGGAGGGGATCGAGCTCGTGGAGGGCAAGGCACAGATAAGCGGGGTGCGGCTGCGTTTCTTTCTCTTTGGCGTGGAATGGACTCACTCGCTGGGCACGCTGAAGTTTCCCCAGGAAGACTCGCCGCGCAGGAACGGCCTTACGGTGGCGAGCTCACCTGGACTCCACCCACAGGAACCTGATCTGACCCTTGACCCCGCAGTCGGTGTACACCAACACCAGCTCTCGGTGACGCTGAACGTCGGGCTGGGCAAGCACGACGACGACGCTGCGCCCAGGTTCCAGGCCAGCGTCAAGTACGACCTGCTGGGCGCAGGGGCCGGCACTGCCACCTTGACCACGGCAGCGCTCTTTGAAGACCTGAAACTGTCCGGGGGAGAGGAGAACATTGCGGTCGGCGAGCGGGCGATGCAGTTCGATTTCGAATTGTCACAGAAGGGGGATCTGCAGTTGTTGCCCGGCATGGGGCTTCAAGCCGGTAAGAATGCGCCCGGCTTTGCCGCCCTGACCTTCACGGCGAGGGCCAAAACTGACGACCTGCCCGACCTGCAGCTGACCTCGGCCTTTATGGAAGCCCTGTTATTCTGTCGCTGGCCCGAGGCGGAGGCCGAGAGCGCCGCTATGGTCCTGCAGGATCGTGGGGGCGGCGATGTGACGGAGAAGCAGGTATTTGGCTCGTCGGCCGGCGACCTGGTCTTTGGCTACACCACGCAGCTGAAGACCAGTGCATGGGAAGAGTCATTACTGGTGAACGGTTTCCTGGAGCTGAAGAACCTGATTTCGTGGCCGACGACCCTGACTCGTCCACCCGAGGACTCCGACGAAGCGAACAAACTGATTCTGCCCCTCCTGCCCGAGGACGACAAACTCGCCCACACCCGGCACACGATTCGCGTGTTGTTCAACCAGCACCCGCTTCCATCTGAAAGCCTGGTCCTCAGTCCGGGTGAGGAGCTGTTCTTCCACCTGGACAAGCCCTGGCAGTTCCTGGCCGTTGTCGAACACCAGCTGGTGGAGGTCGCGCCGACCGATGGTTGGGAGACCTTGAAGGCGTCCAACGATCGCCGTTGGACCACGCTCCAAGAAGTGCGCTTTGTCACGCCGTCCCAGTTTCAAATTTTCCTGAAAAAGAATCGCACTGGCGGCAAACCCGGGCAGGGTCCCGACCTGGATTATGGGTATTTGGCGGGCGATCTGCCCACCCTATTGAGGGATGCGCTGAAGAATCTGCCAGAGACGACGCTCATCGTTGAAGCCAGCGCCCCGCACTGGGTCCACTGCGAACCCTTGAGCGGGACCCGCATGACCACCCTGCAATTCCTGCCCAATGGCAGCCAGCACGCGATCCTGAGCGGCCCGGCGGATTACGCTCCGTCGGACCCCCAAGACCCCGAGTGGCTGCTGCTGCCCATGCCCTTCCTGGGTCGCTTGCAGGATACTGAGCAGGATTTCCCGACTGCATCCGGCGACATCACCGCCCTGCAGGTGGACCCCATCCTGCTCCTGCGTGACGGGGCAGCTGCCACTCCGCAACTGGCCTGGATCCTTAGCCACTGGCGCAAGGATGACACGGCGCCAGACACGGTGATCGTGTCTGGCTTTGACACCGCCCTGGGGCGCACGTGGGCGCGGCTGGACCCCACCTCTCTGGAGGAGAACTGGTTCCGGCTGCACAACCCCTTCCCCGAGCCCCAGCCGACGGCGACCCAGAGCGTCATGGCCGCTCTACCGGACACCCCGGCCCGCCTGAGCCGGGGGACAGCGCTACGCCGCGCTTTTGACGCCTTTAGGCCCTTCTACCCACCGGCGTGGTTCGACTGGCCCGCCGTGGAGGTTGGGGATGAGATCGTCTGGCGCCGGGATAGCTTGATGGTGCTGCAGGGGGTCCGTATCATCGAAGGTCCTGATACGTCAAGCGAGAACAGGATAAGCAATGGATCTTTCGAGCCCCGGCAGGTCAGCGGCCCCCCTCCTGACGGAGGTTGGCAAATCCAAGCCGACGGCGACCAGGCACCTGCCGGTTGGCAAGTCGACAGCCAAGCCAAACCAAACGCTCGGATCAGGATCTCTCAGCGTGTTGCGCTCGAACCTGGCCGGTACAGGTTCTCGGTGTCTGTAAAGCCCCCATCGAAGCCCAAGGCTTCGCAGGTCATCCTGTTCGCCAACCATGGGGGAAAACGCATCGCAGATCACGTCTTGAAGTCCGGGGATTTCCCAATCGACAAGTGGACCAGCGTCCAGGTGGCGTTTGACGTGCCCGCATCGGGAGACACCGTCACGGTTGGCGTGGTGCTACGCGGGCCGCAAAGGCTGAAAAACAGCGGGTGGTACCTTGACCGTGCCAAGTTAGTGCGTGCTGAGACAGTGCGTGTCGCACCAGAGGGCTGGCACGTCACCGCTACGCAGTTGCGCGGCATCCACGGGGACGGCCAAGTAACCCAGCGCCACGCAGCGGCCACGCTGATGCCGGCCCAGTTGGCCATCGACGGACAGGAGAAACCCAGACCGATGAG